>Ga0209755_10008491_pt1 | contig 10985 bp, 10 predicted proteins | sample TergutCo191P1_FD_187301 | JGI IMG/M metagenome (GOLD analysis project Ga0209755, IMG submission 187301) | Cornitermes sp. P1 segment gut microbial communities from Petit-Saut dam, French Guiana - Co191P1 (SPAdes) (version 2) | ecosystem: Host-associated > Arthropoda: Insects > Digestive system... | reverse complement strand
TCTTTATCAGTGAATGTTTTCAACATGTACAATACCAGTACTAATTTTATTGACTTTAAAAATATGCATATGTGTCAACACTGATTAAATTGATCACCTGCATGTATACTGTGTGTGTGTGTGTGTTTGTTGTGCCATTTTTATTGCTGTGCACAGTTTTTTCTCTGTCATTGTTAGGGACACATTGAAAGGATGTCAGACTGAGGAAGCACAAAATGAGACAGTAGAGGTGGAAAAGTTAAGTTATGCAGCAGATGCAATGCAGTCAGTGGCTGAGTCCTTCAGAAACTTGACTCTGCACGAAATAACACCAGACTTTAAGTCCACTGTGTCTGTTACCAGTAAGTGTCTTTTATATCCTGTTATTCTATTTCTGAATTGTTACTATACTGCAAATATCACCTGGGCTAAAATAACCTGGATTAGGATATGTTCCAAATACTAAAAAAGTATAAAGTTTCTGTTGATAATAATCAGTATTGGACAGGATGTCGGAATTTTTAAAAACAGGAAGGGTGGTCAGAGAAAGTACGTTTGAAATGATTAACTTAATTTTTTATATCTGTTATATTAATGATATTAATGTCACTCTACGATTTGTAAATGATTTTGCTGTGAAACCACCTTCGAGACTGAGACTTATAGTACCATAGGTTAAGTTTTTCTGTGCCCTGTTAATGAAATTCAGGAGGCATCATGATGGAATATCATGCAGGTTATTAGCTGTTATGACAAGGTTTTCGCAGTCTTGTTCAGGATTTCTAAGAGAGTGCATTGAAACAAGTCATAATGACAATCTTCCATGTGTGAATTTGAGGTTCTGACAGTAGTGCTGCTGAAGTCTTCAGTCCCTGGGATGTGGCACTGCATAGTGTGCATAGTTAAAATGCTGAGCTTTCAGATCAAGATTTGTTTTCACTGTGGTGTTGTTAAAGATTCCAGTATCCTAGGATATGACACTATGTCAATAAGCAAGTAGTTCTTGATGTTTTGAACGGTTGTAGTACCTTCATTTTCAGAGTTAGCAGTCATGCTGAAATGCTTGACCCTGAAGATAAAGGAACTAAAATCTGTCAAAAAGTCTGAAACTTCTTGCCCAAAAACAGAGCGTCACATCCCAGTATCCTGGTGTCTTCATATTACATATTATTACTGTCAGACCATTCATGACCCTTACTGGATGTTACACAATCTCGGAGGTAGAAACAGTCCTCTTTAAAAAAACACCAGGTTCTTGATTTCATTAGGAACATGTAGTCTGTGTTAGGACCACTTTTCTTGGAAGTTGGAGTTATGGAAACGACAGTTGTTTATTCTGTGCAGATATATATGCATGTATTTGTGTGTTCTGCAACCACAGGTGACGTGGATTTATCCCCTCTGGCAGACCACAAGACAGTGAATATCTCTTCTGTACCCAGCAGGAAGACCAGAAGTCCTTTGGGCAGATTTAAGACAAGATGGTGGCAGGAGGTCCTAAGGCAGGACCGAGTTACTGTGGCTTACCTTACCTACCAGATAGTGACAGAAATTCTGACCAGGTGTAACAACATTGCTGAACAAAACCATAACCACCGCACACTGGAAAATCTGTTCAGGTTGGGTTAAGAAATTGAGAATTTGTTTCATTTTTCTTTTGTTGATTCTTTTATTCCCACATTCCATTTCAGGACCTGTATTTTGGATGGTTAATGCCATCCTGTCTGATATTTTTCATGATTTTCCTCAAGCCTCTTCCCTTTGAATGTTGATAAAATACCTTGAAACTGACAAAGAACACCTCCTTCATTATCATTTCCTCTTCACCATTCCTGATCATCTTTCCCTCTCATTGTGTGCCCGTTAAGCTCCTCACTTGAAGTAGTACTACTAAGTATTCCATGTGCTGCTTGTTTATTATTCTTGTTTCCACAAGCCTTCTACTTTTCTCTCTATCTCTGTCTCTCGTTCTCTTATTCTTACAGGTTATCAAGCTTGTACAATGAACTCCTCACCCTTGGCACTCAGGATGACATGGGTGTGGCCACCTTTTGCCATAATACGTGCCCCATCTTACAGCACCCTCTGCGAAAGCTATCAATCACAAAGATTCTTCAGGTACAATACTGCTTTATCAACCTTGAATTGGATGGTGATTAGCTAGTACTCATTACAGAATTGCATCCCAGGTATGATAGAATCTGAAAATAAAAAATAAGAGAAGGTTGGGACATGTAACATGCATAGATGGGATGAGAAATGCACATGAAGCAATCATGTGTGGGACTTAAGCATCAATTTTAGGTTGCTACAAAAACAAGTCTGAGAGAAACAGAATTCAAGCATGTGGCCTGAACCAAACTGCCTCATGGCAGGATCCAGTAATCAAATTTTGTGAATGAGTTGATGAAGAATCAGGTTCTGTGAAAGTAGGGAATTTTTGACAAAATGAGCAACTATGAAGTTAGGGGTATGGTTAAAGTTAAGAGGTATAGTTTTATCAGTGCCTGTGTTGTCTAAGAATGTGGGACAAGAGAAGTTAAAATCTCACATATTGTTAAACTTTGTATTCTATGTAGATGGTCAGCTACAGTTGCTTTATACGTGGGATAATATCTGCCTGTACTTATTGAACAGACCATTGATTTGATCCAGAGGTAGTCTGTATATTGTGGAATGGATAAAAATGCCTGCCCCTGCTATGAATTGCAACCAAATTGACTGGGTAATCATTTTTATTCAGCTGCAGAGGAAGGTGTCTAGGTCTTTATCATATTTCTAAGGAAAAGAAAGAAAAATGGAAATATATTAAAATGTTTACTGGTTCCTTTTAAAGGAGAACTAGCACTTCCTTAAAAAAATACTTTAGAACAGGAGTTCTCTAGCTTTATCACTGCCTTACACTGAAGGAAATTTAACAATTCAGTTGTACTACCAGTATTATTTGTGTTTAAATAAAAATTCTGAAACTGGAAAATTGCCTGACATTGGGGATGAATTGTATAATGTTGCCCGCAGTGCTGCATAGACAAATATATATGTCTTATCTTTTATGTTTTTTTTAATTTTTGCCCGTTTTTGTATGCAGAATATTTATTAAGGCTGCATACACGTTAACAATGGGTGATGTCACATTAATGGTATGCATTCCACAGTTTGAGAAACAATGCTTTGGCGTATTGGTCTGTAGTAATGAGTAATCCTAACAAAAATTTTAGAAAAAAATATTCTTTGATTTCTCATTCTTCAATCATTATGAATATTATACTGAAGTATATTTTATACACTGGGAAACACACTATTTATTCTTGACATAAATTAGTACATTTCACAACTTATTAAACTGGTAAAATTATTGTTTTAAATGCATTGTAACATTTCACAAGTAAGCAGAAGGACTTTTTATAAAAAAAGTCCTTCTGCTTACTACTGATATGTTTACAAGTTGTTCCACTGTCAAGAAATTCCACGGTGCAGTTTGTATGCTTTAGTATTTAATGTTTTGAAATCAGCCAGTAACAGTTTTCCAAATGTATTTTTGTTCTTGTATTTCATCTTGAACTTCACTGGTACAGCATCATTAATTAATAACCAAATTAAACCTTAGTCTTTATGTACTTATGCAGGTACTGGCACAGAGCCGTGCTGAACATTGCTGCCACTCTTTGGTGAATGCACTTCTGGACATATACAAACCAACAGACATGCCTAATTCTGTCATAGATATGGATCGCAATGGGTTGACTACCCCAGAAAACTCTGACAATTCTAGCATTGAAGTATATCGGTATGTCACATTGGTGTTTATCCAATAATTTGCCACCAAACTTCTTGTTTGACTCTAGATATCTTATGTTGTATGTGATTTCTCCATTTTCCTTACTTGCTGATTTACCTACTCAGTCTACTCAAAATAAGCCCACGAGTAGTCACCTGATGACTGGCAAACATTTCATGAGACAACATACATTACCATGTATCTTGCACTTAGACAGTACCCACTTCATGCTGGTTATGTTAATGGTTGTTGTGGCTGAGGTATTTTGTGGTTTTCCTCAGTCACAAAGTGTAATTTCTGGAATAATCCTTTTAACTTGTCGATATCCGTCAACTTCCAAATTCTTAACCTTTCATCTGTTATCCTCTTGCTGTGTTATGTTGTGCTGTATAGCCTTGGTATTAAAACAGCACTAGTAAATATGCTAATCGTCAGTTATGTTTTCCCCACTTCCTTTTACTATCCTAGACACACATGTTTGATATCCATGCTTTCATTCTGCCTCTTGTTGTGGGTGAATTGCATTCCTTACTAATTGTAATCCTGTAATACATAGTTTCTCATTTTTTAGGGCTCTAACTCAACACATGACTCCACCTTTTGTGACCTCAGTGCTGCCACCAGTAGAGAATGTAGGAACTACAGGAGTGGAGCAGACTGCCACTCTACAGACACAGCATATGTACAGCTCAGAATTTGAATACCTTCTAGCAGAGGAGGAGGCACATGTGTCTATTTTGCTAAGTGTTGCAGCACGCAGCGCACCTCATCTGCTGGGTTCAGGCAGTGTCAAGCCTTCCCGTACTTCAGGTATCAATATGCAGTTTGTTCCAAGCATTTTATGAGGATGACTTTTGAGTACTTTTAATACTGTATCTGTCAGTGATGACATTTGTGGCTCAAACATAGTGGGTGTTGCAGTAGTTAGCAGTACTATTCTGTATTTGGACAGTCTCAGATTTGAGAACTGCACTCTAGAAGATGGGACCAAGATTACTTGATCCTTGAAGATGGCACTGATAGGTTTGAATTACCATCATACGCTGTGTAACACCCCAGAAGAACACAGATCTCATCAACTTCATGATGGAACCCTGAAATCATACATAGTATCAGATATGTATCTCAACCCATTCGCCAGCAACTGCTATAACTAGGCATGTGAAACTTAGTTTTAAGATCGTGACTCTAGAAATATGATTTGCATTTTCCAGCACAACTGTCAGTATTTTTTATACATGCATCTTATATTTACTCCTGGTCATTGCTAACTTCGGCGTACACCGTGGTGCCATTTGTAGAGGACTGCACTGCAAGTATGAAGGTCATGGGTTCAATTCCTGATGTGGTCATTGGGATTTTTTATTGACTAAATCTTCTGGCTGCATTTTGGCCCAGGGGTCAACCAAGCCCCTAACAGAAATGAGTAGCAAGAGTATCTCCTGAGGGTCAAGGCAGCCAGTGTATAGGGCCGACAACATAACCACCTTAATGTGCTGATTATCTAGAAATTCTGGAAGCCAGAAACTCATGAAGTCCCAAGTGCCTATCCAGGCCTGTAATGGGATAGGTTTATATTACATCTAATTTGCTTATGTCAAGTGGGTGACCATATTTCTGGAGACCTGAATTAGGTAATTCATTAACACAGAATTTTCTTCATGGAACATATTTGTACATTAAAAATTATAAATATTGAGTTGGTGCAAAACATTTTAAAATTTCATGTTCCATCTTTAGGGTAGAAGTGGAAGGAATCTCCAATGGAAGCTATGCCAAGAAATATATCACTAAATTGCGTAATTATTAAATTGTACAGCAATACCTACTATGCTTGTGTGTATAGATAAAATAATGTAAACGTTTGTTAATTCTTCTTACAGACTAATGTTCATAATTGGATGAAGAATGTGTATTTCTTTTTGGTGTTCATATATATTTTCACTTCTGCCATGAAAGAGTTACTGCAAGTAGCAATGAGAAAAACAGACTCATCTCAGACTGAGGATAAGATTAATCGGTGATGGAAATGTGTACATTGTTGTTGTTGTTGTTGTTGATAATGTAGTCATTCTCACCACTGCCTAGATTCAACCATTAATTCAAGCAATATTCTGCTCTAAAATAGTCTGCTGTGGGTATTTCATTACTGCCAAATTACACAGCTGATCTGTTGCAGGTGTTCCTCGTGTTTCAAAGCAGGTTCGATTTAAGGTAGTTGAGTACTACCAACAGGTCCTCTGGGGTGAGGTGGGAACCTTCTCAGAACATGTGCTGCTATGGTGGGGAGAAAGTCCACACATGGGCACCCTGCCTCCTAAGAGTTGCCAGCTGTTTTGGGATTGGCTACGCTCAGTCATATCATCTGGTTAGTTAATCTTCTCAAACTGTAAAATTACTTATTTTTGTATTACAGTATTTTTTTTTAATAATACTTTAACTTGTGAAAATGTTCTGCTCTGCATGTACAGGGCATTGTCCTGTGCGTAACCACTACACAGTAAACATACGTAAGTGGAGGTGAGGTGGGACTCCATGCATTCTTAACCTGAGCACTAGATGGACACATCACAAGGAATTTGTACTGACAGATACAAAGGAAGTAACGAGATCTTGGGTGCTTCTACCTAAATACCTATACCTGTTTTTGAGAAAAGGGCTATGTGAAAAATTAAAGGTTGTAGTTGAAAGTATTAGTACATATAGATGAAGTCAAGACAGGTGGTTGAAGGTGCATGGCATTACATGAAACACAAGATGAGGAATAGGAAAAAGAACAAAATGATGCCAGTAAATTAACTTTAAGGTTGGTAGAGGCATTAAGTTTCTTAATCCATGAAGATGAAGAAGAAAAAGAAAGACATGTTTAGAGCTACAGAGTTCCAGCTTTTCTTAAGTCCTCAAAACAGTGAGAAAGGACAGAACTTTTATTGAAATCACAGCAAAGTTCCATTAATCTGAATGCATGAAACTGGATACACACCAGATAATCAGATATTCTTGATTATCAGACAGTATCTATACCAACCTAAGTTCTTACAGATAACTGTTTGTTAGTGCTCTTATACTTAAGTTGCACAACTAATCAGAGGAGTATTCTGTTTGATTATCTCCATCTGAAGATTCAGGCACATCAGGGTCCTGTTCTGTGTTTTCTGGAGTCTTCACACCTGAAGAAGATGATGGAATAGCAGACAAGGAGTTAAAAGATTCCACAACAGTTGATGTACAGACACTCCTCGATGCCTTTTTGAACATGCCCCAGAGAACTGGCTCTTTCATTCATGATTCGTTTTTCTGGCAAAAAGTAAAACTTCAGATCTTTGGACTACTCTCTTCAAGGGCCAGATTACCAAGCTTTCCAAATTACAAGATGTCAGATTGACAGAATTTTGCTGTATATTTTCTTATTTTAAAATTACAAGATTTGGTGTGACAGAAATTAATTCATACCAATGGACTGATCTTTAAAATCATTACTTGAGCAGAAATTAATGAAAACAGAGTAAAATAATCCACTTCTCTGAACCAGTTTGTTATTCATCCCTAGTTTCTGTAGTTCATTAAAGAAAACACCAAGGAACCACATACTTAGAACATACTGTCACTGCAGGTGTGTTACCAGACCTTGTGGTTCCAGCAGTGCACAGCCTTGCAGATGGTCTGTGTTGCCATGTGGCTACTACACTGTGGGATCAGCTGTTCAGGCAGACTTTGGTGCACAGACGCAAATTTGTGTACAATGCTGACAGTGAGGTCAGTAAATGTTAGTATAAGATATCAGTTTGAATAACTAGCTACCTAGCTAACTCAGAAACTAGCCTGAATGTTCATCACAAATTACGGTAAGGTCCATGACTATATGAATTCACAGTCAGTGCAACTTAAATACCATGCTTTCACCCTTTTCCCCTCAGACTCATTTTTTATTGTGCTCCACACCAAAGAAAAGTCTAACAAAATTACTTTATTAAAAGCAGATTAAATTTTGTACATGCTTGCCACCACCAGTTCCGAATATTTTGTCATTTTATTTACAATGTTTATTTTAATATTACTGAATCATGGCCAAGTTGCCAGAAATTCTGATGTAGGTTAATTTATCTCACTAGGTGACTGTGAGGGTTGTATCTTTAAATAGGCTATGAATATTTACAAATCATTACTGATTCATTACTGATTATCTTCCTATCTTCTTGGATGTTCTGTTCCTTATGCATCATTGAAGCATCACTCAGTCATCCAAAGTTCACCTTCCTTAGGTTCTACAAGTACATATTATGCGGACTGCTTTGTTTTTGTACTTGCAATTTATAAAATTATAAAACTTGTAAAGTGTGTTACTTGAGTTTCTCACAGCAGTGTTTATAAAAACTGAAGCTTTCAGGGATATAATGCCTTGTAAACTAGTAAATAGTTCCTGACATTTCAGAGGAAAATGCTACCTCCATATTCAGGGTTTAGCAGTACAAGAAAACAACCCACTCCTTTGAAATGACAGTAGCTGTTTACTGGTTGACAAGGTGTCATAACCTAGAAGGCCTCAATAAGATGCTCTTGGCCTGACAGCCATGTCAGGTGATCTAAATAATGCAGCCTTTCAGAGACCAATTCTGTCAGCAGCATCATAACCCTCTTGATGGAGATGGTGTCAGTCTGTGAAATGTTGATGCATTTAAACCACCTGATGGCAGCTGTCATAGTAGGTTTTATTGAATTCTTTTGCGAAAAAAATCTTCAAGACATGAACTTTGAAGACACTTCTTCATCCGGTAGGATATTTGTCAGTCATTTTTCAGAAAGGAGATACAATTATAATAACTTTGGACTGAATAATATACATCTCCTGAATTTATTATTTTCTTTTATTCCACCATAAACTTAATTTTAGCATCGTTTTCCTTATAAAATATGTAGGTTTTTGGGATTTCTTACCCACATTAATACTAGCATGATACTTTTGTATATAACTATCAGGTACAAGTAGTATTGTAACTTCATAATGTAGTGTTCTGAAGTCTAGCAGGACATAGAACAAAATGGAAACTATAAAAAATCTAAGTGTAGCTTTTGGTTTGACAGACATAGACATGCAAAAATTTGTACACATTCTGTACAAAGCAGTCTTGACAATTTAGAACCCGGTAGGATAGTGAAAATTTGAGATTGCATCTGACAGATTTTAACATAGTAACAAGTTTTACTAGCTGAAATTATAAACAGAAATGGATGACAAATCATTAGTAGCTCCTACTAGTCTTACAAAATAAACTGAAGCACTTAAAGAAAAGTATTCTTAACAGGTTCCTTCCAGAACTTCTTGGTTTCTTTAGTGTTATTTCCATGTATTATTCAGTAACTGTCACATCTATAAGGTTTTAACTGATGTATAGGGGTCGGTATGTGGCCAACACTTTGCTGACCTGCTGCATCAGTTGGTGATACTGAGCAATGCCTGTGAGCCTACAGTGCCCATCAGCATTCTTCCAAAACAAGCTATAGAGGATTTGCCACTTGTGGAACAGATTCCAGTCCTGCACAGACTGGATCATTCTGTGCACACTGCCAGACTGTGGGCTGCCAGTACTGCAAGACATCTTATCAACTCTTGGTCTGTAGATGCATTTTTTGTGATCACGCAATCTGACATCAGCATGTGCCACACAGAACTCCAAATGCTCAAGGTGTGCTTTTTGAACTAATAGCTCTAACAGTTCTTTCTTTCTTTCTTTCTTTCTTTTGTTGTGTTCCTTTTGGTTTCTGTGTCTTTTTTCCTTTCCCTTTTTCATGTATCACCTTCTTCTTTTGTGCTTTCTCTTCTCTCTCATTCTATTTATTGTTTCTTCTTATCTTTGGCATTTCTTTACTTTTAATTCTTTTCCTTTTGTTTGTTTGTTGTTTATTCTCATCCCTTACATTGTACTTTCTTCATGTTACTTTCCCTGTGCCTTGGGGAACAAATGTTATGGAAATAAAATTGAGTAGCAACATTGTATTTTAGGAAAGAACTTCAAGCACTTACATAATGAACGGTGAAACAACAGGTTAATGTACGTTTTATGAAGTTGTTATAATTAATATAACATGTAGTTTTTATGGGCAGTTACCAACATTTCAGATATTCCTGCTGCCTCCAACTTTATAGTATACTCTGTCCCTGTGGAAATTTTGCATGTCATCCAGGTACATGTGGTGTTTACAGACTAATGAGATACCTTGAGAGACTGTATTTAGTTGAATAATAGTAAAATGGATCTCTGAAAACTTGTTTCAGAAGATACAAACTCTTTTAAATTGGTCCTTCAGTGTAGGAATTTTCATCTCTGAAAGTGCTTGATTGATGTTGATGAAATATGATGTTAGGGTTGTAGACTAAATATACTTAGGCACATTGAGTTTTGGTATGGATCAGTCAATCCTAACCCCTACTCTGAAACTGAACTTATAATAATGGTGCCTTTATAAGTAGGTTAACTTATGACATAATGTACAGACTTCATTAAGATACACAGTTTTCATTTTAAATATTTATCTGTGTGATGAATATTTAATTACATACAGAGGAAAATGATTTCTGGTTCTTCAGTACCATAGCCATGCAAGAACACATTTGTGCCTGCAGCAAAGGGATTTGGAGGCCAATTACGTATGGAAAATCATAAAGAATGCATTTGGAAAATATGTTTGCACTGTCCAGAGTATATTTTTTCATTCTTGGCTTTAGCTTACAGATCACAAAGATTTTTCAGAGGTTCATAGTGAACACGTGAAGGTGTGTGCCAAGATGCGTTCCAAACTGACATCTGAGGTCCGTGAAAACATCCACAAGTTAAAGGTGAGTTGAAGTCTCCTGTGTTCGCTGTCACTGAGATTGTTGTCATTGTCATTGCACAACACAGTATCCCCATATCTGAGTTATCACTATAGGCATGACAGAGACTGTTTCAGTTGATTTGTTACATTTTCTGCATCAAATTTATGTGGTCCCAATTACAGTTATTGTCCTGAGGGCTTGCTGTTTTGAGGTTTAGTTGATTTCCTCAGTCACTAGACATGCCACATCTTTGCCCTTCCACATTGTACACATGTGTGTGTGTATGTGTGTGTGTGTGTGTGTGTGTATGTATGTATGTATGTATGTATGTATGTATGTACATATGTCTATGTATGTATGTGTGTGTGTATGTATGTATTATGAATGTATGTATGTATGTATGTATTCATGAGC
>Ga0209755_10008490_pt1 | contig 10987 bp, 8 predicted proteins | sample TergutCo191P1_FD_187301 | JGI IMG/M metagenome (GOLD analysis project Ga0209755, IMG submission 187301) | Cornitermes sp. P1 segment gut microbial communities from Petit-Saut dam, French Guiana - Co191P1 (SPAdes) (version 2) | ecosystem: Host-associated > Arthropoda: Insects > Digestive system >... | reverse complement strand
TCTTGAAAATGAAGCGTTGGAGAGGCATTGCCACTCGTTACGCTAAAAACAGCTCGTCTTTCCTTGCGGCAGTTTTTATCTGTTGCACAAAAATTTGGCTGGATAAACTCGTGTAGACACTGTCTAACAAAGAGCGAGCCAAAGCGTGCCCGGAAAACGCGGAGGTGCAGCATGAGTATCTTGGATTCAAACAAACTGTTTGAGGAAGTCCGCATACGCATGGAGTGGACAATGAATGAATTGCTGGATAAAACACAATTAGACAATAATACATTAAGGCGTATTGCAAATCGCGCACAATCGCCAAGTGCGGTGACGATGGAGGCTCTAACGGAGGTCGAGCCTTTGTTAAAGACATCGCTTGTGTTTCCATATTTAGACGACCAGCCGATGGAAGTGTTTTCGCTGTGCGACGATATTGTTCACTCATTGGACACTTTGGAATATGCCCGCGCGGAAGAATTGATGACTGTTTTAGAAACATGCAATGGCTTTGATAAACCAATAAACCGACAGTTTATCTTGAGTCAAAAAGCGCGGTTAAATTTTCAAAAAAACATGAAGCAAAATGATATACTTCCGCTTATCCGCGAAGGTTTAAACATAACAGGCATTGACGAAAATAATTTTTCGGGAAAAGCACTTTTGTCACAAGAGCCGGAGTTATTGCATACCCTGGCTTTATTATATTCTCGTGGCGGGAAAATGGATGAGGCAATCAAAATTTTGAATGATGTTCGAGCCGGGTTAAACCGTGTACCGGCAGACGATAGAAATAAACAAAAACGCCTTGTGTACATTCTTCTTAAACTGGCCCGTCTTAATCGCCAAGTCGGAAACCACGAAAACGCGCTCAGTTTATGCAGTGAAGGCTTTGATGTGTCGGTCAAACAAAATATTGGCGCTTTATGCCCCGAGTTTTTGCTTTTAAAGGCACTACTGCTCCATGACAAAGGAGAAAAAGAAAAGGAGCGCTTTTACCGATTACTGATTCATGCGTATTGCCAGTTCATTGCCTTGAACAAGCGGGAGGAAGCCCAGAAGGTAATAAGCTTGGCAAAGGAAAAATTCGACATTCGGCTTGAGATGTATGGAGTGGAAAATTTAGTATCCGAACAGACGCAAAATTTGCCTTATATCCGAAAAAACCCTGTTCCGCAATCGGGCTTTAATATGCTTTTAAGCGCGTTTAGAGAGCAAAATATGTTTTCCCGCAAACAGATATGTAGTGGCTTATGCGACGTGTCAATGCTCTCAAAGTTGGAAAATGATTCAAATAAGGTTTCTTCATATTACCTGTATGAAGCCCTTATGCAGCGGATAGGACGTGATGACAGAATATACCGCGCGTACTATGCGTCGGCGAAGGTCTTTGACGATGTGAAGCTGCGCGAAGAAATTTCTATGTTGCGTAGGCACGGAAAGTATGAAAAAGCAACTGAATTATTGGAAATTTTGGCTGAAAGTAAGGATTGCAAAAAGGGCATACCTCTCCAGTTTATATTAAATACGAGGGCTGCTATTTATCGGACTTTTAACGGCTATGATACAAAATATTTTGCTATGCTCGTCGAGGCTATAAGGATAACGTGCCCCGACTTTATTGAAAGGGATATTGAGGAATATCCCCTCACTGTTGTAGAAGCGTCTCTGATAAATCAAATGGCCGTATATTACGAAGGCATTAACGACCTGTTTCGTGCCGCAAAATTATACGACAGCTTGTTATCAAACATTGAATCAAATTGGAGGGACGAATCATTAAAGGCGCGTATGTACGCCACGGTCGCGTTTAACTACTCGTCTTGCCTTGGTCTTCTTGGGCAAAGGACACAAGCCATGGATGTAATAAAAAAGGCTATGGAGTTTGAACGAAACCATGACAGCTTGACTTTCTTATCCGGCTTTTTTTACAACATCGCGTATATTTTCCGCGAAGAAGGAAAGGCTGAAAGCGAGTGCTTGCCATACCTTTCTTTAGCGTACTATCTTTGTGAGAGCCGTTCTGAATATGGAACATCGCAAAGCTTGGAAATAATGCGCGACCATGCCAAAACACACTATGGCGTTGAATTTGCATGATAAGTCTCTCATGCCTGTATTAAAGTTACACGTCGAGTCGGGCACATTATTTTATGCCCGACTCGTCTTTATTAGTTGAAAATTTTGAATTATAGTTGTGGCAATAAAATTACGGCTTTCGCAAGCCATTGAACTTATCTATGGGAATCACTTTTAAAATGAAAAAAATGGAGTATGACAGCATGAAACGCAGAGAAACGATTTTTACTATAGGGGCGCTGCTTTTATTAATCGCCCTTAGCGCATGTGGAAGAAGTAATGAACAAAATGGTGCGAACAATGCAAATGCTTCTGAATCCGGCATTACCCCGGGTGGGTTTCATTATATTCTTGAATCCGGAATTGAATATGAGTTCGAAATTACGATGCTTGCGCCGATTATGTATCAAGCCGTTATTATGAACGCGCAAAGGCAAATGCAAAGAGCGCTTCCGGAAAATTAGGCTTGTCGGCGGAGCTAACTTAAATTTTCTGTCTCTTGGCAAAGATGGATTGGAAATGTTCCAAGAAAACGTCGCGTTTATGTGTTTCAGCACATCCCTAGACCCTGCGTACGCCCTGTTTGAGCCTATTGAAACAGCGCCTTTTACACACGTAATACCAATGTCCGACAGCCAAGGAAGATTAGTAATCAACCCGCTTATTAATACAAGGGCATCCACCTTGGGCGCGGTAATGATACCCGCTACGGTAAATAGGGAACTGGCGTGGGAATTTACCGGGCACTTGCTGAGGGCGGCGCTGGACTTTGATTGGGAAGTTGCCTTTGCCCATACTTCCGAGTTGCTTTGGCCGCGCAGATTCTTTGGTGTCGGAAATTTGACCGTGCCCATAACAAAGGCTGATTTCAGGCCGCATATCACAAGGGTTCTTGACTTCTTTTACAGAGAACAGCGAAGGATAAGTGTAGAGTTTAGGGGAATACACGACGACAGTATGACAAGGCAGGAAGCCGAAGAAGCCGCCATTATCCGCTTATGGAATTTAAGCCACCAGCCTGTAACACTATTTGAACACACCTTACCCGGCGTGCTTGAACAGGGCGACCTTATTGACCAACTATTTCTGGGAGTTGTAACGCCGCAAGCCTTCGCGCAAGAGGCGCATAATCGCGTAAGTTTATGGATGATGGAGCAGCGTTAAGCGTTAGCCGGCACAGAGGTACAAATTCGATTCTGTCAGTAAGTAAGGATGAATACGCCCCCGCCTAAAATCCTCAATACGTCGCGGATTGTACTTTCGCATTTATAAGCGTTTGAGGGCTACATAAATTTATGTTAAAATGAATACAGTGGCTTGCAACAAGTGAGCGGAACACCACGCCGCAAAGTGCCGGCAACAATAATTATCCCATACGGCACGACAGGGGAGGGATATTCACTTGGCAAAAAAACACGAAGTGCTTGAACACATAATGTTACTGTTGGAAGCCATACCTACGGCGATAACGCTGTATGACCACAATGAAGTCATCATTGACTGCAACATGAAAACAGTTAAATTGTTCGGCTTCACCGACAAAACAAAATTCATAAAAGAGTTTAATGAGCGTTACTTTGATTTTTCCCCGAAATGTCAACCATGCGGAACTTTATCAACAGAGAAAAAAGAGGAAGCATTTAGGCAAGTCCATTCACATGGGCGTTTTCAAGTGGAGTGGATGCATTTAGATGTAAACGGCAAGGAATTACCGATAAGTGCTACGCTTGCAAAAATTGAAATTGAAGATACACACTTGATTTTAATTTGTGATATGGATTTGCGTGAAATAAGGCTTGCAAGGGCAAAAGAAACAGAAGCCAAGCAACGCCTGTTTGAATTGGAAATAGAAACCCTTGACCATGAAAAGAAATTTAAGGAAACAATACTTACAACTCTTTCACATGAAATGCGTACACCCTTGGCGGTTATGTCTGTTTATGCAGAAGTGGCTATTGATAAAATACAAAGCGGTGAAACCGCGGAAAGCGTGTTGACACAGCTTGCAATCATAAGTGACGAAGCACACCGCTTGGCAGAGCTTGCCATGAATACAATGGACACATTTGTCAAAAAATCAGAAAAAGACGATGAAGAAATTATCGACATCGGAAAAAAGATTGCGTATCTTTCCAATATGTTAGTGCCTATGGCTAAAAAACGTGATATTACGATAATTATAGATTTGCCTGAATGTTTGCCTGCTGTGCGGGGTAAAGTTTCCGTACTTACAAGAGTGGTATGGAATATTTTTGAAAACGCGTTAAGGTATACCCAAGAAGGAGGAACAATAACCGCATTCGGCAAAGATGATTCAGAATATGTATCAATAACTATCGCTGATACGGGTTGCGGAATGACGCATGAAATTAAAACGCAAGTCTACGAGCGAGGATTTTCAAACGATAATATGACAGGGCTTGGTTTGCCATTTTGCAAGGAGATTATTGAAGCGCATGGCGGTGAAATCAGCATTGAAAGCGAACCGGGTAATGGGTGCGCTGTCACCTTTACTTTGCCCAAATATGAAAGTTAAGGAGGATTATGCCTATGCTCGGTATAAGCGTTGCAGCGGTAACAGGCACGATACTTCTTGTTGAGGATAATGTAAGAATACTTGACGCAAACAAGTATGCTTTAACAAAAGCGGGGCATAGGGTTATTACCGCCGAAACATTGGCAGATGCTCGTAGGCTGCTAGAGAAAGAGAAACCCGATATTGCGGTTTTGGATATTATGTTGCCTGACGGTGACGGATTGGAGTATTTGCCTGAACTAAGGGGCATTTACAAAATCCCTGTTTTATTTTTGACCAGCAAAGTTGAGCAATGGGAAATTATAGAGGGGCTTCGTGCCGGAGGTAATGACTACATCACCAAGCCATACAAAATCAATGAGTTTCTTGCCCGTGTAGAATCTGCCCTGCAATGGGAATTATCAAGGCGTGAAGAAATGCCCGCAGATGTCATAAGAGGTTCGCTGAAATTGGATATATTGGCCAACCAAGCCTTTATGAATGACAGTTGCCTACAGCTTACTAACACAGAGTTTAAATTGCTTTATTTATGCGTACAAAACGAGGACAGGCTACTGGATACCGACCTTATTTATGAAACCATATGGAAACGCCCTTTGGTAAAAAATAAAAACGCAATACGTTCGACAGTTAAACGCTTGCGGCAAAAAATTGCGCCTGCCGGATATAACATCACCACAAAGCGCGGCAAAGGATATGTATTTGAAAAGGAACAGTGACATGATTTTCTCTTAAAGTGAGCAATTTTGACATATAAGGATTTTCCCCTTGAAACCAATGCGGATATAGTATACGCTTCAAAAGACTCGCGCCTGTGCGGGTCTTTGTCGTATTTTAGGAGGAAAATTATGGACGTGAAAATCGGCAGAATATTAACAATTGCCCTAATAAACATTATAGCCATTGCCGCTATAATTATCGTACCAATGCCTATTGTTGCGGTTGCTATAGGTGTAGTTGCTACCATTGTCCTGTGTTCAGTGGCCGGCAAAACCACGCAAACGGACACATCAGTGGCTAATGAATTGGAGGATACGCAAAAAAGCATGATTGCGCTGGTGGATGAAATTCACCGTGTAGACAACGGTCTTGGAAACAATAACTGGAACGCTCGCGGTGATATAAACAAGTTGACAGGAGCGGGCAAAGAAGCCATGGCCGTTGTTAATGACATAATAGATACATTGTTTTCTATCATTGAAAACATGGGTGTGGTTGTTATCGCTTTTGATGAACAGGCTCGTTTAATTTTTGTAAATAAATTGGCACAGGCACAAGGTTTTACGATAGGCAAAACATCATACGAAATCACAGGACTGCCTGAATCCAAAGAAACAGACGAGCGCATTAGAGAAGTAATACGAACAGGCAAATCCGATTATTTTCAAATGTCCATTATCGACCCTACAGGGACGGAGATTATAGAGGACTACTATGTAAGTCCCCTCAAGGACGGTAGCGGAAAACCCTTGGCGGCAATTCTTGTTAATATTGATGCCGGCGAGATTGTAAAAACCCGAAAAATATCAGCTTACCAAAAATTTGAATCCTCCGACATTGCAAAAAAACTTCAAGAGGGCTTAGGCAAAGGCTTTATGAAATTTGAATATGAACCCGAACCCTGTGACAAGGATACGGAAGAATCTTTTGCTTCCTACAAGCAAATCAGTGACACACTAAAGAGTGCGATAGAATTTATAGGAAGCTACGCGGTTGAGGTTAATTCTTCATTGTCTAAAATCGCAAAAGGTGATTTGACCGTAAGAATTGACCGTGAATATGTAGGCGATTTTGTGTCCATGAAAGAATCCATAAACGGTATCAGCAGTAGCTTACACAAAACAATGTCTGAAATTGCTTCAGCTTCCGACCAAGTATTATCCGGCGCGAAACAGATTTCTACAAGTGCAATGGATTTGGCAAACGGCGCGTCCGAACAAGCAAGTTCCGTTGAGGAATTAAACGCTTCCATTGATATGATTAGCCAACAAACCAAGCAAAACGCCGACAACGCCGCGGACGCAAGCAATCTTTCCATTAAATCAACGGAAAACGCCAAGGATGGCAACAGCGCAATGAAGCAAATGCTTGACGCAATGCAAAAAATAAAAAAGTCAAGCACCGATATTTCACGCATAAACAAAGTAATTCAAGATATCTCGTTTCAAACAAATTTGCTTGCGCTTAATGCCGCCGTTGAAGCCGCCCGCGCAGGGGAACACGGCAAAGGCTTTGCGGTAGTGGCGGAAGAAGTGCGCAGTCTTGCCGCGCGAAGCCAAAAAGCCGCGGAAGAAACAACAGGGCTTATTGATGATTCGATTAGCCGTGTGGATATGGGAAGCAATATAGCAGAAGCTACGGCAAAAGCATTGGATATTATGTTAACTAACGCCAACGAGGTATTGCAGATTATAAACGGCATATCCGATTCGTCACAAGGGCAAGCCGAAGCAGTAGGGCAAGTAAGTACAGGCGTTGGGCAAATTTCGGCAGTAGTACAAAGCAATTCCGCAGTATCGGAAGAAACAGCCGCCGCCGCGGAAGAATTAAACTCACAGGCGGAAATTTTGCAACAACTTGTTTCGTATTTCAAACTTTAGGGAAAGACATACACCGGGAATTCCATACCCTTTATTCCTCCGCAAACTTTTGAGCGTTGACAGGGAGATAACTTTTGAGCATAATACGATGAGCGAGGCGATATTATGACTGAGGAAAACAAGCAAGAAAAAGGCATAGTCGAAGAAAAAAATAGCATAAAAATGCGGTTGAAAAATTAAATGGTCTGCAATGTGGGCTGCATTTCAAATGGGAGTAAAAATATGACAAAGTTTATTTTTGTAACAGGAGGCGTTGTATCGGGGCTTGGCAAGGGCATAACCGCCGCCGCGTTGGGCAGGCTTCTTAAACAGCGCGGTTTGAAGGTTGCGGCGCAAAAATTGGACCCTTATATGAATATTGACCCGGGAACAATGAGCCCTTTTCAGCATGGTGAGGTTTTTGTAACCGACGACGGCGCGGAAACCGACCTTGATTTGGGGCACTATGAGCGTTTTATGGATGAAAATTTGACGAAAAACAGCAACCTTACATCCGGCAAAGTGTATTCCCGCGTGCTTGAGCGCGAACGTGCCGGCGGGTATTTGGGGCGCACGGTGCAGGTTATTCCGCATGTTACGCAGGAAATAAAGGATTTCATATATGCGGGCGCGACCGAAAATATCGATGTGCTTATAACTGAAATCGGCGGCACGGTTGGCGATATAGAAAGCCAGCCTTTTCTGGAAGCAATACGGCAGGTTTCGCTTGAGCAAAACTGCCTTTTTGTCCATGTCACGCTTGTTCCGTACATGAAAGTCACGGGCGAGCATAAGTCAAAGCCCACGCAGCATTCTGTGAAGGAACTGCGCGCCATAGGCATTGCGCCCAATATAATTATTGCCCGCGCCGACGAGCATTTAAGCGATGGTATAAAAGAAAAAATTGCTCTTTTTTGCAATGTGAAGCCCGACTGTGTAATTGAAAATATAACCCTTGATTCGCTTTATGAAGCGCCCATAATGCTCCATGAAAACGGCTTGGATGAAATTGTTTGCCGCGAACTTAAATTAAACCTTCTCTTGCCGGATTTGCGCAACTGGAAAACAATGTTGCAAAAAATAAAAGCGCGGCAAAAAACCGTTACAATTGCCATAGTGGGTAAATATGTAAAACTGCATGACGCGTATCTGTCAATTATCGAAAGCCTGAACCACGCGGGCTTTGAAGCAGGTGCAAATGTGGAGATAAAATGGATAGACAGCGAGGAAATAGGCGATTTATCGGGAATAAACGGCATGATTATCCCGGGGGGATTTGGGGACAGGGGCATTGAAGGTAAAATATCCGCCTGCAAGTACGTCCGCGAAAATAATGTGCCGTTTTTAGGGATTTGCCTTGGTATGCAAATAGCGGTGATTGAGTTTGCGCGCCATGTTTGCGGGCTTAACGACGCGAATTCCGCGGAGTTTGACGAAACCGCGGCGCACAAGGTAATTGACATTATGCAGGAACAGATAGGGCAGATAGGAAGCGGCGGCACAATGCGGCTTGGCGCCTATCCGTGCAATGTTGCGGCTGATTCGCTTATGCGCAAGTTGTATGATAATTCTACAATAAGCGAACGCCACCGCCACCGTTTTGAATTCAATAACGAATACCGCGGCATAATGACAGAAAAAGGCCTACTAATCAGCGGCGTTTCCCCTGACGGTAGTCTTGTGGAAGCCGTTGAATTGCCCGCCAACCGCTTTTTCGTTGGTGTGCAGTTTCATCCCGAATTCAAAAGCAGACCCAATAAGCCCCACCCGCTGTTTTTGGGGCTTGTGCGGGAGGCAATGGAGGGCGCCCGGTTTTTTGGGCGGTGAGAATGAGAAAACCCGGTGTGAGAGATACCGGGTTTTTTTTGGCTTTGAGAGAGGTTAGCGGGGAAGGGTCTGACGGCCCCTGTTGCCCCGGTAATTTTGTGGGGGTGGGTGGTAGTTTATCAGAATGCGGTGTTTGAGAGCGGGCGAACGCAGTTCGCCTTGGGGTTGGGGGGGGCATTGGACGAGGTTTGTTGCTTCGTTTAAAAGCCAACTTGCACCTACAGGGGCCGTATAAGGATGTGGATTTTGCGTTAAAATGCGTTTTGGAGTGTATTGGGAAAAATCGTGCTGATTTTGATGTGGAAAAAATCTCCGAGTACTTTTTGGCGCCTGATGAGTTTATTCTTATTAACATGTTGGCGGTGGCGTACAAGGAACTTGAGGGTTTGCCGAGCGCCCTTGGAATTTGGCGAAAATTGAAGGCCAATTACTTAAACAATTACACGGTGAATATCCAGACGTTCAACAATCCCGCGTATCGGGATTTGACCGCCAATATTGCGTTGGCGCTTTTGCATACGCGGCAATATGCCGAGTGTCTTGATGTTGCGCGGGAGAACGCGGCAATGGCTTTGCAACAGCATGATATGAAGGCGTACAGCCGCTGTTTGCACCAGCAGGCGTTTTGCTTGATGAAGCTTGGGCGCACAGACGGGGGCAAGGAGTGGTATAAGAAATTCCTGATGTTTGCGTATGTAATGGACGGCTACGCCGCGATAAATTTTGAGACAGTTAAAAAGGAATATACCGACAATTTCGGCGAACCGCTTGAGTTGTCGGTGGGTTGGTGAATGTCACTCCACCAACCCGTATTTTGTTTTTATCCTGTCCAGTTTTTCCAGCATGGGGCGGGAGATTAGTGCGAGGAATGTGACGGTTGCGGCGGCATGTACAAGGTCGAAGGGTATGCCTTGCAGGTATGCCAGCAGGAACATTTCGGGCAGGGGGTTTGGTTGGAACATTATTACACTTGCAGGGTTCATTATGCCGCCGTAAACTACGATTGTCACAAGCCCGCCGAACAGGGCAAGGGGTGCGGGGGTGCGTTTCAGCAGTCCTTTGCGGAACAGGATTCCCGCAAGGAAGCCGATTATTCCGAAGGCGAACATTTGCCATGGGGTCCATGGACCTTGCCCAAAAAACATGTTGCTGACAAATCCTGTCATGGCACCCACCAAAAACCCTGCTTCACCGCCAAAGGCAACCCCCGCGATTATCACCATTGCCACAACGGGCTTAAACTGCGGCAGCATAAAAAACGCCGCGCGCCCCGCCACACCAATCGCGCACAGCACCGCGATAATCACAAGTTCGCGGGCTTGGGGTTTGCGTCCCTCAAACACAAGGGCAAAGGGCAACATGGTTTGCAGGATAATCAGCATGGATATGAAGTAAAAACGGCGGTCGTCAAACAGGTACACCCCGGCGTAAATTGTGATGGGAATGGAAAGCAAAATGATAGCCGCCGCCGCCATGGTGCGCTTTGGCAGTTTGCGTTTTTGCGCGAGGGTAGGGGGTGCGGTTTCGTTATCTTTGCGCGGGTCGGGTCGGATGGTTTCTTGAGGTTCGTATAAATCGGCGATTTGCGGCGCGGGTGGCAACTCGCCGCCAAGTGATTGTATTACATCCCCCACCGTCACCGCGTCGGGCAAAACATGGCGCGACATGCGGTTTGCGCTTGTTGTGTAAAAACTGTTGCCGCTGAAAAAGGCTTGCGGGGTGTTTTCCGTTACAATCCCGCCGTCGAAAAAAAGGGCGCAACGGTCGGCGTATTCGGCACAAAACTCCACGTCGTGGCTTACAAGCACAATTGCAGTGCCCTCCGCAGTAAGTTTGCGTAAAATCGCCGCGAAAATTTGTTTATACTCCGCGTCAAGTCCTTTTGTCGGCTCGTCCAAAAGTAAAATTTTCGGTTGCAACAAAAGCACTTTTGCAAGCGCCGCACGTTGCTGTTCGCCGCCGGACAAATCATATGGATGGCTTT
>Ga0209755_10008489_pt1 | contig 10987 bp, 15 predicted proteins | sample TergutCo191P1_FD_187301 | JGI IMG/M metagenome (GOLD analysis project Ga0209755, IMG submission 187301) | Cornitermes sp. P1 segment gut microbial communities from Petit-Saut dam, French Guiana - Co191P1 (SPAdes) (version 2) | ecosystem: Host-associated > Arthropoda: Insects > Digestive system... | reverse complement strand
CTCCAGAAGCTGAAGTTTTTAGAGATGTCTTTTGGTCAGATAGATGGATAGATAGATTTTAGGGTTTTGTGGAAAAGCCCCTCTTTCCATACACTGGTGCGATTCCGTCCCAGCGCCTTAGACAGGTATAGAGCTTCATCGGCGCGCTTGATTATTTCTTCGGCCGGAATATTCGTTGCCTGGTCAAATGTAAACACCCCAAGGCTGATCGTTACCTGGGGCAAGATGGAGGTTGAAGCAACCTCCATTTCCGAAGCCATAACCCTAAGCCGTTCCGCTACAGTCCAGGCCATTGCTTTGTCTGTATCGGGAAGAAGAACAACAAATTCTTCACCACCAAAACGGGAAGGCACATCTCCTATTCTTACCCCTTGCTTGATTGTAATGGCCATGCTCTCCAAAACATGATCCCCGGCAATATGCCCATAGGTATCATTAAAATTCTTGAAATGATCCATATCTATAATGATAATCGATGTCTTTGTATTGCCGCGCTTCGAACGGACTATTTCTCCGTTTAGCCTGGTCATAAAAAAACCATAGTTGTATAGGCCTGTTTTAACATCACGCAAAGTTCGCTCGTAGTGCAAGAGATTTTGAATTGCCTTTGAAACAAAAGACATCAGGTTCTGGATATACGTCAATTCAAGTTTGGTGTACTCATCATCCCCCTGGGTGTTGCGCCCAACCAAAACCAGGCCGTAAAGCCCGGAAGGGCCCAAAATGGGGATTACCAATTCAGGTTCCATTGTGTTAAGAGACTCAATGGTTTTGTTTTGACCGATCGCGGCGGAAAATATTTTGTAGTTAACGGGGCCAGGGTTTAGCTTGAAAAAAGGTTCAAATATGCTGATATTGTCTATCGAAAGGTTAATGTCAGTAAGTTTATGCTCTTTATAACACTTTACGGTTATATCTTCCCGGTTTTGCAAAAGCTTCCAGATGAATATAACAGATGAAGGCAAAAAGTGATCAGAAATATGCCAAACAGCAGCGTTGATAATTTCACTGATTGTTGGGCGGTTTACAATATCCAAAGCGCTGGCAAAAAGGTTTTTGAAGTTGGTTATTTCCGCTTCCAGGGATTCAATATGCGAAAAAACCCCAATCTTATTAAGAAGCTCAGAATGTTCCTGAATTTTTGGGTGAGACAAAAAGCCGTCCGGGTTTTCGATAGCTTCAGATTTTTCCATTATGTAACCGAATAATGATCACAAATCACCGAGCGCCATTCTGCTCTTTTGTCTTTGTCTTCCCATTCAATGATTTTTTTAATTGTAAAATCACTGCTTGCCGAAGAAGAAGCGGTGGATCTGCGATCCGGGTCTTGCCCTCCTGTGTTCTGAAAATTTCCGGGCGATTTGGCTTGAGCATCTTTGTGGTGACGAGCAGGATTGTCAAAGCTTATAATACCGAAGCGTCCGCCTCCGATATAGGTTACTGATTCGCCCTTTTCCAGCCTCTCTCCAAAAGTAATTCTGGAAATGACACAGTCAAAATGAACCGGGGCGCCAGAGTCTTTATCGGCTATCGCGGAAGAAATATCCTTGATGGGTTTCCCGCACCAGGCGCAATCGGAAACCGGCAAGGGCTCCGTTTTTATTTTTGGCTGAGTCCATTTGGGGCGCTCAAAATGAGGTGGTCTTTCAAAACGGTCTGCGTTTTTTTTATGGGCATGGTTTCTGTTGCCATGACTTTCCGTGGGCCGCCCGGAGGTTCTGCCGTGCTCGCTCCCCGTCTCGGGCCGCTTGCCTACGGATGGGCGATTGGGTTCCCATCCAGAGTGAGTTCCCTTTTGCCATCCTTCGCCATCATTTTCCCGGCGTCTGAAAGGTCGTTTTCGGTTATTTCCGTGGCCATGACCGGCCTTTCCGTTTGTGCCCATAAGGTCTCCCGCCCGGATGCAAATCAAGAAGCTCGTTGCTTATTATTAAAGCAATGCGCTGAATTGCCTCATGAAGATATTCTTCATTATTGATTTTTTGGCGCAAAAGTTCAAGCTTGGCAAGCTTGGGGTTCTCTTCTGCGGCTAGTTTCAATAAAGTCTTTTGCGCTATTGCTATCATACACACCCCGCAAAGGCTGAAGCAAGATGGGTAATTCCCTTCGGGGAAACAAATATAACATCAAAACGGATAGGCATATATCTATATTTTCGATGCAACGAAAGGAAATACTTAGAGGTTTCTATGATCTTATGCTTTTTTTTCGCATCAATAGCGTATTCAAGGCTATCTATTCCGTACGCAGACCAAGTCTTAACTTCCGCAAAAACAAGAGTTTGAGAATCCATAGCAATGATGTCTATTTCCCCTATGCGGGAACGAAAGTTTTTTTCCAGAATTTTTACTCCCCTTTTTTCAAGATAAGCCGCCGCAAGGGTTTCCCCTTCCCGGCCTTTGTTAGGCATTTTTACCGGCCAATTCCTTTTTATCCACCGCCTTGGCGATAAAAAGGCTTTTTTCAACAAGAAGATCGATCAACTCCCCCTCGTCTTGCTTGAATACCTGGCCAAACTCATCGGCCATAATCCTGACCGTTGGTCTTAAGGGGGCTGATGCCTGGGCATCCACCACACGAGCAAGGGCTCCGTTATTAAGAAGAACGACGGAGCCTATTGGGTAAATACCCATAGTTTGGATAAAAGCCTTGATTACATTCGGATCAAAGCGCCGCAGGTTGTCGGAAAGGAGGTTTTTCATCGCCTGATAGCCCATCAAAGGGTTCCTGTAGGGTTTTTGGCTGACCATGGCTTCAAAAGCGTCTGCCACCGACACGATACGGGCGCCCATGTCTATAGCTGTCCCTGCGATACGCCTGGGATAACCCTCGCCGTCCCATCGTTCATGGTGCTGCAATACGATAATTCCAACATCTTCCGGGTAAAGAAGCTCTTTGTTCACAATTTTGTAGGTATATAGAGTGTGGGCCTGTATGCGCTGAAGCTCCGCCGGAGAAAGCCCCCCTCTTTTTTCCACGATTTCTTTGGGCAGTCTAAGCATGCCGACATCGTGGAGCAAAGCGCCGGTTACTATTTGCAAAACTTTGTGATTTGGCAGTTTCAGTTCCATTGCCATCATGGCCGAAAGAATGGCGGTATTTACCAGGCTTTTTGCCATACTCTGCCCTTTTATTTCCCCGCCAAGAATATACCCTATAAAAGAATTTCGCTGCTCCCTGACCGCTTGTAAAAGCCGTCCGCTAATATTATCTATGGAGCGGCCTTCCACGGCGATTCCGGATGCTATGTTTGCACAAACCCCATCCAAGCGCTCTATTAGTTCCATATATGTGCTGTAAGCTCTATCACTCTCGTTGACTTCTTGTGGAGGCACTATATTGGACGGTTCAGAAACCGGCGTTTTTGGCACAGCGGCTGGTTTTGGCGGGGCCGTTGCGGCTTCGGTTTTTGTGAAAGCTGCTATAAGATCCCCCGCAGTTTCGACCGTCTCGACTCCCCATGCAATTAGCCTGTCAATATCTTTTTTCTTTATTGGTATTCCGGCGGGTACCAGCAAATTGTTTTCTTCAATGTAGACAGATTGTGAAAATGTTTCGCCTTCTTTCAAATCTTTAACCAATATTTTTCTCATTTCTTTTCTTCCTCTGATAGCACGAAGGCTAAAATTTTCGCCACCGCTTCCCAACACATTGGGGGAATAAAGTCTCCCGGCTTTACTCCCGCATCAAGCAGGGCCGCAAGGGCAGTATCTTCGACAATTTCTATGCCTGCTTCCCTGGCCAGGGCAATAATTCTTTCCGCCTCTCGGCCTTTTCCTTTTGCCAATAGCCTGGGAATCCCTTCTTCTTCGTTGTAGGCTATTGCGGACGCTTTTTTTTCTGCTCTATTATAATATTTATACATTTTTGTTTATGGAAGGCAAGCATAAAGTGGATAAATCCTCCGCCCAGGAGGGCACTTTATCTCCATTCCGGATTTGAATCTCCTCAAAGTTATCAATAAAGCGTTCCGCTTCTTTCTGCAAAATACCAAGCTCTTTTGGGCTGCATTCTGGATAAACCTGTATATCTGCACGGAATTTTCCGGTATTTTTTCTTACAAAACAGCGCCATTGTCTTTTTGGCCCTGAAATATCAACGATTAATTCCTCGTCACCTTTTGCAGACGAGAACTCTTTCTTTAATATTCGTAAAAAAACATTCAATTCTGTACCCTTCACTTTAATATTAAAGGGGAATACCATCCAATATTGCCCGTTTTTGCCGGGAATGGAATTAAAAAAAGATAATAAGTCGTAAGTTTGCCCTTGCTCCTCCGCTATGGCCTGCAATTCTTCGCCTCCAGGAGCTTGCTCTTTGTCATTGGGCTTTTCTTTTTCGTCGTCAAATACCGGCGGCAAAAGAAAGCTCGCATAGCGAGAGAGAGCCTCGCGGTTCAGTATAACACCCTTATCCGAGGCAATAACTGTCGCCAGGGTCTCCGAATCCAGGGCGGCTTTTCCCTCGGCAGTTTCCGGGGAAGAAGTCTTTCCCGTGTTAAGAATTTCCCGGCGGAGCTGCCCAATTAACGCCGGTTTTATTGGCAGGGAAAAATAGCGCGCAAAGACCAGGAGGGCAAGACTTAATGTATCTTGTGGAAAACCCAGATTTGCGGCAGTTTGCCTGAAAACTTCGCGGGCATAAGTTACTCTGTCCAAAATTGTTTCTGGAACATTGTCTGGAAGCTGGTTTTGAGAGAGCAGGGGATTTGGCGTTGTTGAAGAATTTTTTATCTCAACCGGAGCCTGCCGCCGGGAGTCGATAAAATCGGGAACTCCACCGGCCGCTTTTGGGACTTTTTGCCCTTCAATTTCAGGCTTTCCGGCGTTGGGCACCGGTAAGCCTTCTGAAATTTTGGCTCCGAGCAAAGGTTATTGTTCGGAGGCTGCCGGAGCTTCCTGAGCAGGTTCTGCCGGAGCGGTATCCGTCTGGCTTTTTTCAACTGGCTTGGCGGCAGCAGCTTTTGGCTGAGCTTTGCGGGAAAGGATAAGCTCTTTAATCTTGGCGCCCTTTCCAATCTTGTCGCGGATATAGTAAAGCTTGGCCCTGCGAACCTTTCCGGGGCGCACAAGTTCCACCCTGGCGATACGGGGCGAATGAATGGGGAATACTCTTTCAACCCCAACGCCATACGAATTTTTGCGAACCGTAAAAGTTTTGCCAACTTTGGAATTTTTTATCGCAATTACAAGCCCTTCGTAAATCTGGATTCGTTCGTTCTTGCCTTCAATGATTCTGAAATGAACCTTTACGGTATCTCCCACTTTAAAATCATCCACTGACTCTTTCATTTGGGCGGCTTCAATTGCCTTTATCTCGTTCATATTTCCTCCTCGTCGTGCATCTTTCGACGTTTCTTTTCTATAAGTTTACGGGTTTCATCGTCAAAGAGTCCCCGGTTTTCCCCAAGCGCAATTAAATCCGGCCGCAAGTTCAGAGTTTTTTCTACCCGTTTTTCAAGACGCCAGCGCCGTATATTTTCGTGATGCCCCGAAAGTAATATTTCGGGAACCTTTAGTGTAGCATAAATTTCAGGTCGTGTATACTGGGGATACTCAAGGAGCAAGCGGTCAAAGCTTTCTTCTTCCAGAGAGGCTTGAGTAATAACCTGCTCCACCAGCCTGTAAGTGGCGTCAATTAAGACAAGGGCCGCTACTTCACCGGAAGATAATACGTAATCACCAACGGAAATTTCTTCATCGACATAGGTATCGATGATCCGCTGGTCAATTCCCTCGTAACGCCCGCAAATAAGGACAAGTTCCCGCTTGCGTGCCAGTTCTTTTGCCAGACCCTGATCGAAGGGACGGCCTGAAGGCGAAAGGCAGATGGTATACGGGGAACTGTGGGTTGATGACTGATGGCTGGTATCAGAGTTATCATCCATGACTTCTGGCCCTGGCTCGCTGGTTTCTTTTCTGCGTACTCCCGCAGCCTCCAGCGCCCGGCCCAAAGGTTCCGCCAGCATCAGCATCCCGGGGCCGCCGCCATAAGGGGCGTCATCGCAACTGCGGTGTTTGTCTACAGCAAAGTCCCGTATGTTTATTGTCTGGTATTCAACGATCCCGCGGTTTACCGCTTTTGCCATAATGGAACTGGCGAAATAGGCGTCACATATCTCCGGAAAAAGGGTTAAAACCGTATATTTCATTTATGAATCCAGAACCCAGAACTCAAGCAACTCTATCTTGCCAAGGCTGAAGTTAATTTCCCCAAAAAATTCTTTTCTGAATGGCACGAGCTTTGTGCCTCCTGAAACAAGCAATATTTCCGCCAAAAATCCGCCGCCGCCTTCCACTATATTGGTTATATGCCCGAAGGATTCCTCATCCGCGCCTACTACTTCAAGGCCTTTAAGGTCTTCGATGTAAAATTCGCCTTCTTCAAGGGGGGCGGCAAATTCCCGCCCGGCAATAACTTCCGCGCCTTTCAAAAGCGCCGCGGTTTCAGGGGTTTCAACCCCCGCGAAGCGAACAAGCAGCGTATCTCCATGTGTGGTGATTTCCGCCAGCTCCCTTGTCTGGTCTTTCCCGTCTTTTCTTAGCGTTACCTCTTTTAGGCGGGAAAAATGACCGGTTTCACCGGAAAGGGGCTTTACCCTGACAAAGCCTTTAAGGCCAAAAGAGGCTCCAACAATACCCAGGGTAAAATGCGTTCTAATTTGGGATTTACTCAAAACTACCTCGATTAGATGGTTAGCAGTTTTGAAATTGACTAACTTAGTCTAAAATTTCCAGCACAGTGTGCTTTCCGCCTTTTGCAGCAGCAGCTTGCAACACTATTCTTATCGCCTTGGCAATACGACCATGCTTACCAATCACTTTACCGATGTCATTTGAGGCTACCCGAAGCTCCAGAATCGTGGATTTCTCGCCTTCAATAACAGCGATATTTACAGCCGATGGATCATCTACCAAACATTTTACAATGTACTCAACGAGATCTTTTTCCATATTATCATCACTCCATTGTCTCAGTTAAGGGAAAAATTCTTCTTGTTTAGTATGCTGCGGACAGTGCTGCTTACAGTAGCGCCCTTGTCGACCCAAGTACGTACTTTTTCCGCATCAAAAACAATCTGTTTTTCTTCAGCCTCAATAGGGTGATAATAACCCAATTCTGCAATAGTTTTTCCATCTCTTGGAGCCATTTTGTCCATAACCACAATGCGGTAATACGGACGTTTTTTGGTTCCGAATCTTTTGAGCCTTATACTGGCGCTCATAAAAGTCCTCCTGGTTGAATGTACGGCGCGGAGTATAATCATACTTACTTTGCCGATCTTGGTCAATGGCCTGAGCTGCCTTTTCAACGGCCAGATAAATGCATCAATCCGATTTGCCGCGTATATGGTTTTACAAACAGGGCCATCCGTATTATGATGGATGATATCGCATGAAACACAGAAATGAAGAAAAAATGAAACGGGGATTATTCTTGACGCATGTTTTTGCAAGGGTGTTGGGAATTTCGGTTTTGTCGCTTCTTTTTGCAGGGTGCGCAACATCAGTGCCTTTAATGGTGCAACGACCTCCTGCCTGGAATACTCTGGGGATTCGGCGCGTTGCGGTTATGCCTTTCGCGACAACTGATAATTCGGCGCTGCAAAGACAGGCGGCGGCCTGGTTAACAAACGAATCTTTTCAACGTATCCAGGCAACAAATCATTTTGCGCTTGTCAATTCCGCGGAAATACAACGAATCCAGGCAGCCCGCGGCAATATCGAACATCTTACCGATGCCCTTTTTAGCGGGCAAATTATATCACTGTCTGTACACGAAAGCTCCAGCCAGCATCAAAGGCGGGACAGGGAGGGAAGAGTCACCAACTTTACGGTTTATCGCCGTGAAGTCAGAATGTCGTTCAGTTACAACCTTTCACGGGCCGGCAGAGGTTTGGACATAATAGGTTCCAACACAAGGAGAAACCTTACCACAAGTTCTTCCAGCGAAAACCGGGCGCACCTGAGGTCATCGGAAGCCATGGTACAGGAACTGATTCAACGGAATATGGCGGGAGTTGGACGCAATATGGCGCCTTTTATGGTAACTGAACAGCGAAGGCTTGAAAGGGAACCAGACAGGGCCATTCGGCCACGCGCACAAGACGCTGAACAACTTGCCCGGGCCGGGAATTTCAGAAGCGCCCAGGAAGCGTTTCAAAGGCTCTATTGGGAAACCGGCAGTTTCGCGGCCGGGTTAAACGCCGGACTTCTTATGGAAGTACAGGGAGATCTGGAAGGCGCCGCCCTGTTTATGCAAAGGCTGCATGCCGAAACAGGCAACCCACGAGCGGCTGCGGAAGTTATCCGCCTGCAACGGGCTATGGATGATGTCGGCTTGCTGTATGCTTTTGCGGCCAACCAAACCCAGCAAGACAGAGTTATAGCTTTAATGGTCGATACGCTTCCCGCCAGAATGCCGGGAAATCCAAGAGTCGCGCTGGTAAACAATACGCGAAGTGAATGGGATCTCGCTGAAATGGTTATAAAAGGCCTTATGGACGGCTTTCTGTCGAAAAATATTACCGTTGTTGATCGCAGCAACCGCGCTCTTTTGGAAATGGAAAGGAACTACCAGCTTTCGGGTTATGTTCGGGACGACGAAATAGTCAGCATCGGGCAGGAAGCGGGGGTGAACACCTTTGTTCTGGTAGCCATTACTGGTGCAGGCGCTACAAGACGCCTTTCTGTAAGAATGCTCGACGTTGAGCGAAATATCATTATTTACCAATCGCCGAGTACCAGTGAAATGAATTTATAGTAGATTAAGGAGTATGTATGAAAAGGCTAAAACTGTTTTTAATCCTGCTGGCCTGCCTTACAGCACTAACTTTGATATCTTGCCAGGACAGCAGCGCTACCGTTGATACCCCTCTGCCCTTTACCGGAACAATAACAATAACAGGGGATGCCGAGGTTGGACAAACGCTAACGGCAATTACCGATATCCTTGGCGGCACTGGTACATATTCCTTTCAGTGGCAACGTGACGGAACATACATCGGTACTAACAGCCGCACATATACCGTACAACCAGCAGATGAAGGCTCCACTATTACCGTAACTGTAAAATGCTCTGGCGATACGGGCCGTATTTCAAGTGAGCCGACTGCACCCGTCATACGAACAGCTCTTACCGGAACGGTTACCATAACAGGGGCTGTCGAGGTCGGACAAACGCTTACGGCAAACACCGCCAACCTTGGCGGCACCGGAGAAATTTCCTTTTGGTGGTTACGCAGCGGGTTCAGGAGCATCGGAAATAGCAGCTCTACATACACCGTACGATTGGCAGACGAAGGCTTCCCTATTTCAGTAGTTGTAACACGCTCCGGCAATACGGGTCGCATTTCAAGTGAATCTACAGCACTTGTCACACGGGCACCCCTTACCGGAATAGTATTTATAACAGGAACTCCCCAGGTCGGGCAAACGCTGACCGCAAACACCGATATCCTTCGCGGCACCGGGACATATTCCTTTCAGTGGCAACGCGATGGAACCTACATTGGTACTGATAGCTATACATATACCGTACAATCAGCAGATGAAGGCTCCACTATTACCGTAACCGTAACCCGCGCCAACAATACGGGCAGCATTACAAGTCTTCCGACAGCAGTCGTCGTACAAGCTCCCTAAGACGATGGCGACATGGGTGAACCAGAAGTTGATGGCGGAGGTTTCGCGAGTTCGTTTAAATGCGGTTTTACTGGAAAGAATCATTTCGATTAACGGTGGCGCGTGAACCGCCAAACTGCTTTGCCAGCAATGACGGAAGGAAATAATCCATTATCGTCACTACAGCCGCTATAATTGCCCATACCAGCAAAAAATGAAAGTAAACTCAGCGAAGTCGCTCCATCGCAGCAGTAGCAATCCAAAAAAACTTAAAGGAGGCCTCGGCAACACCGGAAGTACCGCGCCCAATAGTCCCGCCGCGAGCAAGACAAAGGCAATTATGACAAGCAACAATTCCATATGTTTTATATTCACCCCGGAATTCTTCCCTTTGTAAAGACGTTGAGTTTCCCAAGGTTAAAGATAAAATAACAAAGAGCAGAGAGAAAGCTCAGGCTTTCCTCTTAATATTTGTTTAGTATTCCACTAATTTCATTAATAATTTCACCTGTTGACTGTTCAATTTGGGTTTTAATTTGTAAATTAATTTGTTTTTTCATGGAATTCGGTAAAGGCGGGAATATGCATTCAGTGTCCGAAGTATTGTTATTTTCTGTTTTGGCTTTAAAAAAATGATATGGTTCTATTTTAAGAACAGCAGCTATTTTTTCAATCATATCTATGGAGGGAAACCTCCGGCCTATTTCTATATCGCCGATATAGCTTGTGGCAGTGTTACAATACTCTGCTAGTTTCATCTGCGATATACCTTCTTTTCTGCGGAATTCCCTTAAGTTTTGAATAAAAATTTGCTTCAGAGCCATTCTTATAAGCTAATAGCCGAATTAATGCTTAACCAATCGGCTGTTTGACGATAAGTTAGCTTGACAATTATCAGCAATATGCTTATAATATAAAACTAGGATTTTGCTACTTTTCATAGTCCTTTTTGATGAAAATGATGTTTGATTGTAAAAAACATTTGTGGCTCCATCGTTTTCTTTTTTTCATCTCATCGCTAAAAGTGCAACCGTTCTCGTTGAGAACATACAATATAATTTTCTATTGAGAAGGCTAATTATGCAGACAATCATCATTCACGATATAACGGAGATTTTATGAAAGTGCTGAAACTATGTTTAATTTCGCTGGTATGCCTGATGGCGCTGGCTTTGATATCCTGCCAGGACAGCCTTACTGACGCGGGCGGCAACGGCGGCGGAACAGGTAACAATGCTGTACTGGATATATTTGTTGTGAACATCAGTCAAGAAACAGACTGGGATTTCATGGTTGTTGGAAGAGACGGGTCAAGTATTTTTTTCAATGTAAATGAAAACAACAATGTACCAACCCGTCTGTTT
>Ga0209755_10008488_pt1 | contig 10988 bp, 5 predicted proteins | sample TergutCo191P1_FD_187301 | JGI IMG/M metagenome (GOLD analysis project Ga0209755, IMG submission 187301) | Cornitermes sp. P1 segment gut microbial communities from Petit-Saut dam, French Guiana - Co191P1 (SPAdes) (version 2) | ecosystem: Host-associated > Arthropoda: Insects > Digestive system >... | reverse complement strand
CCCATTGTATTGTTTCCTTCTTTCCCGATATAATACACACAGCGGGGGCTCTTTTCAAGCGGGCCCTCCAAAACGACTTCGAAAGGAGGACGGTTATGTCAGTTCAAAACGTGCAGATGATGATCGGGCTGGGTATCTACATGGCGGTTATCATCGCAATGGGTTTGTGGTATTCGCGAAAGGCGAACACGAACATCGAGGGTTACTTTTTGGCGAAGCGGAGGTTCGGCCCCTGGCTTACCTCGCTTAGCGCGCAGGCATCGGACATGTCGGGCTGGCTTCTTATGGGCTTGCCCGGCGCGGCGTTTTTTCTTGGACTTGGCTATGTCTGGATCGTCGTTGGTCTGTTCATCGGTACCTTTATCAACTGGGCGGTGGTCGCCAAACGCCTGCGCTCCTATTCCGAGATTGCAAAGAACTCCATCACTCTGCCGGAATTCATAAGCAACCGTTTCCATGACGACAAGCGGATTCTGCTGGCGGTCGCGGCGATCATAAGTCTGCTTTTCTTTTCGGTCTATGTCGGGGCGCAGTTGCTTGTTGTCGGAAGGGTGTTCAACCATATCTTCGGTCTTAACATGACCGTCATGGTGATTATCGGCGCGGCGGTGGTCCTTTCCTATACCTTGATTGGCGGCTTCCTTGCCGTCGGCATAACCGACGTGGTGCAGAGTTTGCTGATGGTGGCCGCGCTGACCCTGGTTATGGTTTTCGGCGTGGCATACGCCGGCGGCGTTTCGGGGGTTGTCGAGAATCTGCAAAACTTCCCGCGTTTTATGGATCTGTTCGGCAGACCGGCGCAGACCGGCATAACCTATGCCGACGGACTCGCGGTGCCCGTCTTTGGCGAAGGCTCGTCGCTGACGTTTCTTGCGATTATCAGCCTGATGGCGTGGGGGCTTGGCTATTTCGGAATGCCGCATGTGCTGGTTCGTTTTATGGCCATTAACAAGCTTTCCAACTTCCGCGAATCCAGAATCATTGCGATTACCTGGGTGTTTATAGGGATGTTTGCCGCGCTCGCAATCGGCCTTATCGGAAGATCGATACCGATATTTTCCGGCGCGTTTGAGGTGCAGCGTGAGGCGGAAACCATTTTTATTTTGATGTCGCAGGAGTTCTTTCCGTACCTGTTGGCCGGCGTGGTCATATCGGGAATTCTTGCCGCCAGTATGAGTTCCACGGACTCCTACATGCTGATAGTCTCGTCGTCCGTGGCGAACGATCTTTACAAGGGCATTATAAATAAAAACGCCTCGGAAAAAACCGTAATGTGGATTGCCCGGGTTACCATGCTTTTGGTAACGGTGGCCGCCATTATCGTTGCCATGACGGGCGACACCATTTTCCAAGTCGTGGCCTATGCGTGGGCGGGTCTTGGCGCGTCCTTCGGTCCGATTATCCTGTTCTCGCTGTTCTGGAAACGGACGACCCTGCCCGCCGCGCTTGCGGGAATGCTGACGGGCGGCCTTGTGGTGGTGATTTGGCGAAACATCAGTGCCGCCGTTCATCCCATATTTGCCGTGTACGAGCTTCTGCCGGCCTTCATTCTTTCCTGCTTGGTGATCGTGGTCGTAAGCCTAGCGACGAAAAAGCCCTCTAAGGAAATCGAGAGGGAATTCGAGGCGGCAAGAACCATGGTTTAAGGTTGAGTTACCCCCGCGACGATTTTGTTTAAAAGCGCGCGGGGCGGTTTTTTCCACGAAAACTGTCAAAGGGGTGTAGTGTGCGAAAGCTTCATTTGCGCCCCTACCCCAATCTGGCCTTGATATGGCCGCGACATATCGATAAACTTGATCCATGGTGTGGATAATTTTCCTTATCATCTTCTTCATCGTCTTTGCCTTCCTGATTTTCAACGCCGTCGCGATACTTTTTCTGTCCACCGGCAGCTTTCTGCGGACAATCCTTAGGGGCGGCAGAAAAAGGAAGCCCGGGAAACCCCCGGACAAAAAGTACAGGCATGGCGCCGAAGAGGCGGAGTACGAAATTATCGAATAGAACGGCATACGCCGGACAGGAGTGTAAATTATGAGATTTAAGCCTTCGAATGTCGCATGGGGAATGTGCCTGCTGCTTATCGCGGCGTTTGTGATTGTAAACCAGTTCAGCGATTTTACGGATATCGGCATCGGCAGTATCATTGCGATAATCGTGTCCTTCGTTTTTATCGTGCAGTGCGTGGTGCGCCGGCATTTCGCGCCGCTCCCCATTCCGCTTGCCGTGTTGTACATTGTTCTTCAGACACCTTTGGGACTGCCCGCCATACAGCTCTGGCCGGTAATCGTGGCCGCCGTGCTCGCGTACATCGGGCTGGACATGCTGCTCCCTGGAAAACGCTGGCGGCGCAGGTTTAAGCAGTCGCGGGTACATGCGGAAACGAGTGACGGAAACAACCCTTCGGTAAACGTAAACTTCGGCGAAACCAGCCGCCATTTACAGGCCGACGCCCTTGAAACCGCGCAACTGAACTGCAGTTTCGGTGCCATGGAGATCTTTATGGATCGGACGGAGCTTGGCCCCAACGGTGCCGAGATTTTCGTTAGCTGTAAATTTGGCGCCATCGAGTTGTCCGTGCCCGGGCACTGGCAGATCGTCGATCGGGTGGACTGTTTGGCGGGCAGCGTGGAGATAAGGAAAGGCTTTGCCTCCCCGCAGGATAACGCCCCGAGGCTTACGCTTTCGGGCAGGGTTTCCTTCGGCGCGATTGAGGTAAGGTGTATTTAAGGGAACGGTGCGGTTCCCCTATTCGCCAAGCTTCTCCAGACCCTCCAGATCGTAAGGCGTTTCCTGGTACACGTAGTTAAGCCAGTTGTCGAAAAACAGGTTTGCGTGCGCCCGCCATCGAACCACCGGGGACTTCGCGGGATCGTTGTCTGGGTAGTAGTTTTTCGGCGGCTCGATGGGCAGGCCCTTTCCCACGTCGCGGCGGTACTCCTTGTCCAGCGTAAGGGGATCGTATTCCAGATGGCCGGAGACGTACACTTCCCGGCCATTGCGGGCGGTAACGATAAAGACCCCGGCCTCGGCGGTTTCGGACTGGATCGTAAGCCGGGGTTCGGCGGCAATCGCCCCCCGGTCGCTTTCGGTGTGGCGTGACTGCGGGGCGAGAAACTCGTCGTCGAAACCCCGGAACAGGGTGTGGTACTGCTCGTTTACCGCGTGTGGGAAAACGCCGAACAGTTTTTTGTCCAGCGGCTTTTTGGGAATACCGTAGCGATGGTACATTCCCGCCTGCGCCCCCCAGCAGATGTGCAGGGTGGAAAAAACCTTTTCGCGGGAATAGTCGATAACCTGCGCAAGCTCTTCCCAGTAGTTGACTTCTTCGAAAGGCAGCGTTTCCACCGGTGCGCCGGTAATGATAAGGCCATCGAAACGGGTGTTGGTGGAAATAACCTCCCGCGTGCTGATGTAAAACTTTTCCATGTGTCCGGGGGGCGCGTTTTTCGATTCGTGGCTTTCCATTCGCAGGAAGGTAATATCGACTTGCAGGGGGCTTTTGCCCAAAAGCCGCAGAAGCTGGATTTCCGTTTCGATCTTGGTCGGCATAAGGTTTACGATGCCCACCTTTAGCGGGCGAATGTCCTGGCGCTCGGCGCGGTCGTAGGTCATTACGAAAACGCGCTCCTGGCTAAGCGCGTCATACGCGGGCAGCGTTCGGGGGATTTTTATCGGCATGGGTGTATTCTAACAGTTTTTCGGCGACGTGAGAATGGTGGTCCAATGGTTTGACATCATCCAACGGATATTGTATTGTTGGCCAATGAGGATATACTTAGACCATTGTGCCTACAATAGGCCATTTGATGATCAGCCGAAAAGGTGTCCGTGAAAATGATGCGTTGCACGTCGCGTGTGCCATAGAAAGCCAATGCGAATATTTCATTACCACGGATGATGGCTTGCTGAATAAGGACATTGAAAACATCAAGATTATTAACCCAATAGATTTTGTGCGTAAATGTGGAGGTTATAATCCCTTTTTACAACGACGCCATTATCGGAGAGTATTGGCGGGTATTGCAACGTCCAAAGTTCGGCTTTCCACCATTGCGGGTTTCCCGTTTGATCGACGATATTATGCGGGACGGTATACCTGCGGAGGCAAAACCGGCGAGCGCAATACCCCTATCCGATGAGGACGATCGCCAGTTTTATGATGTGGCGAAGGCTACCTGCGCCTTTCTTGTAACCGGTAACGCAAGGCACTTTCCGTGCGAGTCGTTCGTTGTTAGTCTGGCCGGCTTTTTGCTTATGCATCAGCAGGTTGCGATGTAACAAATTGAGTTAACGCATGTGGTGCCTGATATCGTCGCGTGCCCAACCAGCTTAGGGTATGTAGCCCGCCTTGTCACTTCTGCGACCTTGTGGAAAGCGGGAACCCGCCTGAGCGGGTTCCCAAATGCATTTACCACAGTGATGTCAGCGTTGGTATAGTCACTGGCACGGGGCTGAGGCGGTTTGTCGTAGTGCCGTCGCCAAGCTGGCCTTGCCCGTTGGATCCCCAGGCCCACAGTGAGCCGTCATTGCGGATCGCCACCGTGTGCCCACCCGCGGAGACGTAAGCCCAGTCGTTGGCGGTTCCTATTCGCACTGGACTGTAGCGGTTTGTCGTAGTGCCGTCGCCAAGCTGGCCTTGCCCGTTGAATCCCCAGGCCCACAGTGAGCCGTCGTTGCGGATCGCCATCGTGTGGTTAGCGCCCGCGGAGACGTAAGCCCAGTCGTCGTCGGTTCCTATCCGCACGGGGCTGAGGTGGCTTGTCGTAGTGCCGTCGCCAAGCCTGCCGCCCAAGTTGTTTCCCCAGGCCCACAGTGAGCCGTCGTTGCGGATCGCCATCGTGTGCGTACCTCCCGCGGAGATGTAAGCCCAGTCGTCGTCGGTTCCTATTCGCACTGGGCTGAGGCGGCTTGTCGTAGTGCCGTCGCCAAGCTGGCCTTGCCAGTTGGATCCCCAGGCCCACAGTGAGCCGTCGTTGTGGATCGCCATCGTGTGGTTAGCGCCCGCGGAGACGTAAGCCCAGTTGTTGGCGGTTCCTATTCGCGTGGGGCTGTTGCGGCCTGTCGTAGTGCCGTCGCCAAGCTGGCCTTGCCCGTTGGATCCCCAGGCCCACAGTGAGCCGTCATTGCGGATCGCCACCGTGTGCCCAGCGCCCGCGGAGACGTAAGCCCAGTCGTTGGCGATTCCTATCCGCGTGGGGATGTTGCGGGCCGCATTAGTGCCGTCGCCGAGCTGGGTCTGGCTGTTGTTTCCCCAGGCCCACAGCCAGCCGTTGTTGCTGATCGCCATCGTGTGCTCAGTGCCCGCGGAGACGTATACCCAATGATTGGCGGTTCCTATCCGCACGGGGCTGTGGCGGTTTGCCGTAGTGCCGTCGCCAAGCCTGCCGTTCAAGTTGTTTCCCCAGACCCACAGTGATCCGTCTTCGCGAATCGCCATCGTGTGCATACCTCCCGCGGAGACGTATGCCCAGACCCAGTCGTCGGTTCCTATCCGCGTGGGGCTGTTGCGGTCTGTCGTAGTGCCGTCGCCAAGCCGGCCGCTCCCGTTGTTTCCCCAGGCCCACAGTGATCCGTCTTCGCGAATCGCCATCGTGTGGGAGCCCGCGGATACGTAAACCCAGTCGTTGGCGGTTCCTATCCGCGTGGGGATGCTGCGGTCTGCATTAGTGCCGTTGCCAAGCCGGCCGCTCCCGTTGCTTCCCCAGGCCCACAGCGATCCGTCTTCGCGAATCGCCATCGTGTGGGAATCTCCCGCGGAGACGTAAGCCCAGTCGTTGGCGGTTCCTATTCGCACGGGACTGAGGCGGTTTGCCGTAGTGCCGTCGCCAAGCCGGCCGCTCCCGTTGTTTCCCCAGGCCCACAGCGATCCGTCGTTGCGGATCGCCATCGTGTGGGCATCTCCCGCGGAGACGTAAGCCCAGTCGTTGGCGGTTCCTATCCGCGTGGGGATGCTGCGGTCTGCATTAGTGCCGTCGCCAAGCCGGCCGCTCTCGTTGCTTCCCCAGGCCCACAGCGATCCGTCGTTGCGGATCGCCATCGTGTGGGCACCTCCCGCGGAGACGTAAGCCCAGTCGTTGGCGGTTCCTATCCGCGTGGGACTCCAGTGGTTTCCCGTCGGGCCGTCGCCAAGCCGTCCTTGCCCGTTGTTCCCCCAAGCCCACAGGGAACCATCGTTGCGGATCGCCATCGTGTGGGCACCTCCCGCGGATACGTAGGCCCAGTCGTTGGCGGTTCCTATCCGCGTGGGGATGCTGCGGTCTGCATTAGTGCCGTTGCCAAGCCTGCCATCCCAGTTCCTTCCCCAGGCCCACAGCGATCCGTCTTCGCGGATCGCCACCGTGTGGGAATCTCCTGCGGAGACGTACGCCCAGTCGTTGGCGGTTCCTATTCGCACGGGACTGAGGCGGTTTGTCGTAGTGCCGTCGCCAAGCCTGCCGTTCAAGTTGTTTCCCCAGGCCCACAGGGAGCCATCCTCGTGAATCGCCATCGTGTGGTTACTTCCTGCGGATAACATACCCCGTGCGACGGGCGGTTGCCAGAGTATTTGCGCACCCGGTTCTATCTCATTTTCGAAGTCCGATAGCGCATCCTGGAGTGTTTCAACCGCAGCGTTCACCAAGCTTTGGGTCGCTTCGGCATTGTCGTAAACGCCCCGCGCGGCGGCAATCGCGGCGATAAAGGCGTCGCGAACCGCCTGTGTCGTCCAGTACGCGGTGGTGGCGACGTCGCCGCCGTCCGTCGATACCATGGTTACGGCAAGCAGGGCGTCGGCCGCATCTATGGCATTGCCCAACGCGGTTTTATTCACGTATGTACCAGGTTTCCGTGCGGCATAGAAAGTATCGCGTTCCCCGGCCAGTGTCGAAATCGCCGAGTATATCTGCCCCTGTATCGCATCATCGTCGTCGTAAACGTCTTGCGCGTTGGCAATCGCGGCTGTAAAGGTGTCGCGAACCGTCTGCGTAGTCCAGTATGCGGCGGTGGCGACATCGCCGCCGTCTATCGATACCATGGTTGTGGCAAGCAGGGCATTGGCCGCATCTATGGCATTGCCCAACGCGGTTTTATTCACGTATGTACCGGGTTCCCGCTCGTCGTAGAAAGTCTGACGTGCGGTGGCCAATGCCGTAACCGCCGAGGCTATCTGCCCCTGTGTCGCCTCGTCGTCGTCGTAAACGCCCTGCGCGACGGCAATCGCGGCTGTAAAGGCGTCGCGAACCGTCTGCGTCGTCCAGTACGCGGTGGTGGCGACGTCGCCGCCGTCTGTGGATGTCTCGGTCGCGGCAAGCAGCGTGTTGGCCTCGAATATGGCATAGCCAAGCGCGGTTCTGTCCACGGCGGTCTGGGACGTACCCGGTTCCCGCGCGTCATAAAAGGTTTCGTGTTCCTCGCCAAGGTCAATAACCGCCGAGGCTATCTGATCCTGTGTCGCGTCGTCGTCGTAAACGTCCTGCGCGGTGGCAATCGCGGCTGCAAAGACGTCGCGAACCGTCTGCGTCGTCCAGTACGCGGTTATGGCGACATCGCCGCCGTCCGTGGATACCGTGGTTATGGCAAGCAGGGCGTTGGCCAAGCTTATCGCATTGCCCAATGCGGTTCTGTCCATGGCGGTTCCGTACCTGCCCGGTCGCCTTGCGGCGTTGAACGTCGCTCTTGCGTCCGCCAGCGTTTCAATCGCCCCGTCTATCGCGGCCTGTGTCGCGCCTTCGTTGTCGTAAACGCCCCGCGCCGTGGCGACCGCGTTGACAAAGGTCGTGCGAACCGTCGCCGTAGTCCAGTATGCGGTGGTGGCGACATCGCCGCCGCCAACGGATGTCGCCGTGGCGTTCAGCAGCGCGTCGGCCTGTGATACGGCATTGCCAAGCGCGGTCCTGTCCACGGGTATGTCCCCGTTGGTCGGGCTGGGACAGCCCGTTACCGAAAGTCCAATCGCCGCGATAAGCGCGACGATTCCGAGTAGCCTAAGCCTGGTTTTCATGACGAAAAACCTCCTTGCGATTTGTGGGTATAAAAAAGCCCCCGGCCGTCCAACCCGCTTGAGTCAAGCGAAGGAACTGCCGGGGGCGTTTTTCCAAAAAAAGGGGGGCGCGTTAAATCATTTTTTGTAGGGGGCTTGCGCTAAATTTGACGGGATTGTATACTGGCTGCGTAAGCCTTGGCCCCGAAGCCCGTTTTGTGCCTGGGGGAAACTTTCCGTTTTTCGGCGATACGTATCCTCATCTCGTATATTGTCCCGTTCGTAGGCGGGAATGTCAAGTGAAATATTCGCTGCTTTGAATAAACCCCATGGATGTGGATAATTTTACGAAAACAGGGAAAAATCTTGGCTATCCATGTCGCCGGCGCATGATTTCGCCTAGATAATCCCCTAGCAGTGATCGCAGACGCTGGGGTTGGTGCATACGCTTCTGTTACCGTACCTAATGCAAAGCGCGCTTACCCTGCCGGTGCCCGAACTGCGACTTGCGCCGCCGAAACCCTCTATGCACCACGAAACCTCATATAACCTGGCGGATCTGGAAAACTGCATTGTGGTTCCGGTTGCCGTATGGGTCTGCGGGCCAATGCGTTCCCAAAAGTTAAAATGGTCCGTGACGTTAATCGTGCTGGTACGCGCCCCGTCTCCCCCCGTTAGTTGGCTGCCCCGGCGCACGCTGAAAATCTGCAAGAAGTTTACCGATGAACCGGTGAGCGCCGGCTGTCCTATCCTCCATCCCGTTACGACGTCGTAAGTCACGCCGTTCGAGGTAAAGGAGCCGTGGTGCGTGTAGCCGCTTCTTGGGCGGCCATTATTGTCTACAGGCACCCAGTTGCGCCAGGATTCAACAATATACCATTCAATCTGCGGGTCCAGAACCCAGCCGTAAAGGGTAAGGTATGTCGCGCCATTGGTACTGGTAAACGAGGAGGTAGTTTGACGCACCGATATATTACCCACGCTTTCCACGGTGGGAAACGTGGTGGGACTGGAAATTTGCCCCGGCCATCTTCTGCCCACACGAAAAAGCGTGTTGAATGTCTGGTTCCATGTGCCGGAGAAAGAGCCGTCATCGTAGATGTACATTACGAAACCTTCCGCGCCACGGTGGTCCGTCCATGCCTCGTAGTCAAAGCCGTTCACCCTTCCGGCGGGCGCGTTGTTGGCAAACCGGGTCGTGGTTCCGCCCACAAATCTATGCGCAACGCCGTCGGGCAAGGTAGAGCCGCAAGCTGTCGTCGAAAACCCGACCAGCGCAGCAACGGCGACAATCCCGAAAACCCTGAGCCTGTTTCTCATAATGAACTCCTCAATTTACGATGGGCGCTTGACTACTCTATGGCGTTGTATTATACCCCAACAGCGATAAAATATCAAGCGGTCGCGGTGCCCCATCAAAGTCGCCGGAAGGCCGGCGTCCAAAATTTGTCTAAAAATCCTTCAATTCTCCATTGACAGGGCCTATACAGAGGGAATAAAATACTTCGTATGAACATATCCACATACACGGTGAAGCCGAAGCTCCCGGCTCCCCTAAAGCCACTGGGCGAAATCGCCCGAAACCTCTGGCTTTCCTGGAATTATGACGCGGTTCAGCTTTTCGTCAGGCTGGATTATGACGTATGGATGCAGTCCCAGCAGAGTCCGATTCGGACTTTGGGGATGGTCAGCCAGAAGCGGCTGGAACAGGTGGCGAAGGACGATTCCTACCTGGCGGCCCTAAAGGAGGTGCATGACCGCTTCCAAAGCTACAAAAAGGGCGAGACCTGGTACAAGGGCAGCCACAGGGACGTCGTGGCCTATTTCTCGATGGAATACGGCATGGATTCCTCCCTTCCGATTTACTCGGGCGGCCTGGGGATTCTGTCCGGCGACCACATGAAAACCGCCTCGGACATGGGGCTTCCACTGGTAGGCATAGGCTTGCTGTACCGGCAGGGATATTTCAAGCAGATGCTGAACGCCGACGGCTTTCAGCAGGAAAGCTACCCGGAAAATGACTGGTACAACATGCCGGTGGAACGCAAGGAAGGCAAGGACGGGCAGCCGCTTAAGATCTCGGTGGACATGGCCGGCCAGCAGGTGGTGGCGCAGGTTTGGGAGGTCAAGGTCGGCCGCTCGTCGCTTTACCTGCTGGACACTAATATAGAAGAAAACGCCCCGCACATTCGCAACATAACCGCGTCGCTGTACGGCGGCGACAAGGAAACCCGCATTCAGCAGGAGATCCTGCTGGGCATAGGCGGCATTCGCGCCCTTAGGGCTTTGGGAATCAACCCAGCGGTTACCCACATGAACGAGGGGCACGCGGCGTTCTTGGGTCTCGAACGCATTCGGGAGATTATGCTTGAAAAGGGCTTTACCTGCGACGAGGCGAAGGAGGCGGTCTGGCCGACCAACATCTTTACCACCCATACCCCGGTCCCGGCGGGCAACGAGCGTTTCGACATCAGCCTGATGGAAAAGTACTTCCGCTCGTGGCCGCAGATTCTGGGTATATCGTGGAAGGACTTTCTGGGTCTTGGCCGGGTGAACGTGGACGACGACAAGGAAACCTACTGCCTTACCGTATTGGCCCTGAAGCTGGCGGCATACGCCAACGGCGTGGCCAAACTGCACGGCGTGGTTTCCCGTGATATGTGGAAGGGAATATGGCCGGGGCTTCCGATTAACGAGATTCCCATCGGCCACGTTACCAATGGCGTTCATACCCGCACCTGGATTTCGTCCGGGATGCTGGAGCTTTTGGATCGCTACTTCGGCCCCCATTTCGAGGACAAGCCCACGGAGCTTACCATCTGGAACCGCATGGAGCGGATCAGCGACGAGGAGCTGTGGCGAACGCACGAGCGTCGTCGCGAACGGCTTGTTGCCTTTGTCCGCGAGCGCGTGCGCGAACAGTACAAGCGCACCGGCTCGGTCGAGCGGCGCATTCGGCAGGCGGAGGACGCGCTTTCGCCCTATGCCCTTACCCTGTGCTTCGCCCGCAGTTTCGCTACGTACAAGCGCG
>Ga0209755_10008487_pt1 | contig 10989 bp, 9 predicted proteins | sample TergutCo191P1_FD_187301 | JGI IMG/M metagenome (GOLD analysis project Ga0209755, IMG submission 187301) | Cornitermes sp. P1 segment gut microbial communities from Petit-Saut dam, French Guiana - Co191P1 (SPAdes) (version 2) | ecosystem: Host-associated > Arthropoda: Insects > Digestive system >... | reverse complement strand
ATTCTTGTTGGTCTTATGAGAGACGCAAGACGCAGAAGAGACGCCGGAATCCCGGTTATTCCCGATTTCCCGGCATGGACATATCAGCCCTACCTTGACGCAAGACAGGAAGCTGTTGATATGTTCGCGAATGTTGATCAGAGAATGTTCGCTGATTATTACACAGCGATTTCCAAGAGCGGAAACGTAAGGCCGGAAGTTCCGTTTGCGCAGGATGTATACGCCGAGCTGACAAAGTGCCTTCAGGAAGTAATTACAAACAGGAACGCTGATCCCAGAACTCTTCTGGATACAGCTAACCGCAACCTCCAGGTATTACTGGATCAAAAACAGTAAGGCGGGGCACAATGGTTAACGGCGGCTCATTGCAGCGTATTAAGACTGGTTTTAGTAAAAATATTTCCGGTTGGCTTTTAATGCTGCCGTCGTTGATTCTTTTCGCTTTCTTTATATGGGTTCCGCTTGTTCAGGCTGTATCTTTATCACTTTTCAGAACAAGCGGAGTAATCCTGAATGAATTTGTCGGATTCAAAAATTATATAGAAGTTTTCGCTCATCCCGATTTTTTCCCCGCGCTAAGAAATACTTTTACATATACAATATGGTCTTTAGTTATCGGATTTTTGGTTCCGATAATTCTTGCGATTATTATAAACGAGGTGCGCCGCGGAAGATCGTTTATTAAAATGGCGATTTATCTTCCTAATATTCTGCCCGGTATCGCGATGGTTTTTCTTTGGGGCTTTATCTTCAAACCCGGAGAAACAGGAATCCTCAATATTATTTTGGACAAGGTTGGGATTGGTCCTCAGCAATGGCTTTCTAATCCGCAATGGACAATTCCTTTAATCATAATGGTTCTTACATGGAAGTCAGCGGGAGCTACGACCCTCCTTTATATCGCCGGGCTTCAGGGAATCGATTCAGAGCTTTACGAAGCCGCGATCATTGACGGCGCTAATATTTTTAAACGCCTTCGTTTTATTACAATCCCGTGTATTTTTAATCTTGCCCGGACTCTTTTAATTTTACAAATAATAGCGGTGTTCCAGATTCTTTACGAACCGCTTGTTATGACTAACGGCGGTCCCAATAACGCGTCTATTTCGATTATGCAGCTTGTTTTCCGGTTTGCTTTTGAAAGATTCGATTATGCAAAAGCATCGGCTGTTTCCGTAATAATAAGCATTATCTTAATTATCCTTACACTGGCTTATTTTAAAATCAGCAAGCCGAAGGATATGTAATATGGCTAAAGAAAAAATCCAATACAACGGTTTAATACGTGATTTTGATTTAAAATCAGCTTCAGTAAAAACCGGATATACAATTATTTTTATTTTCGGTCTTCTTGTATCTTTTCTGGGAGTAGCTCCTTTAATCTGGATGATCCTTTCCGGTTTTAAATCCATCCGTGAATTTATGACCGGTGTAAATATATTTCCCGAATCATGGGATTTCGCAAGCTATGTTACTACATGGAATCAGCTTGGATTCACCCGTTATTATTTAAATTCATTTTTTTCCGTAGCGGGAAGCGTAGTCTGCGCTGTATTTTTTAACGGCCTTCTTGGCTATGTGCTTTCCAAAGTAAAACCGCTGGGTTCAAAGATTGTATACGGACTTGTTTTATGGAGTCTTTTAATCCCAGCTACTACAAGCCTTGTTCCGCTTTTTATTAATATTGTAAGATTAAACCTTGTTGGAACTTTTGTTCCGTTATGGCTTGCAATCGGAGCAAACGCGTTCTTTGTAGTTCTGTTCAAAAACTTTTTTGACGATCTTCCTCAGTCTCTTGTTGAAGCGGCTCAAATTGACGGAGCCAGAAACCTTACAATATTTATGAAGGTCGCAATTCCTTTAAGTAAACCAATTATTATTGTCATTATAATTTACGCAATAAACGCCGCTTGGTCGGACTTCCTTTTACCGTATCTTGTTCTTGGGGGTTCGGAATTTGAAACAGTAATGGTCAGATTATTCAGCTTTAGAATGAGCAGATCAAACGAAGTTCAAATTATCCGGGCTTTAGTGTTTTCTATCATACCTCCGATTATTTTGTTTTTCATTTTCCAAAAACAAATCGCCGGAATGGCGCTTCATTCGGGTATTAAAGGTTAAATCCCAAAATGACTAAAAACGCTGATTTATATCTTGTCTGCGATCCCTGGCAGATCATCGAAGAAGGCTGGAGCAGAGAAAAAAATCTGGTTTCCGAGTCTGTATTTTCTCTTGGAAACGAATACATGGGAGTGCGCGGTTACGCTGAGGAAGGAACAGGGAAGGGCGTTGAAACATTACTCGGCAGCTACTTTAACGGCATTTACGAAGAAGTTGATCTTGATAAAAGCTATAAAGGCATTATTACAAAAACGCATTTTATGATTAATTCGGTTGACTGGCTTCACACAAAAGTAACCGCAGGCGATGAGGAACTTGATATTACAGTCTGTAATATAGAAAATTTCCGCCGTGTTCTGGATTTGAGAACCGGAATTTTAACGCGGAGTTTTGACTGGCATACTAAAAGCGGTCCTGTTGTTCATCTTGAGTTTATCCGCTTTCTTGATATGAAAGACGCAAGAAACGCCTGTCAAAAAATTAATTGTTCTGTTTCCGGCGGAGATGTTTCCTTAACTTTTGTTATCGCGAATAATTTTAACACCGGTCACGGCTGGAATAAAAAAAACTACTGGAACATGATCCGCCGCGAATGGATAAATGACGGAGCGGCAATTCTTGGAAAGACAGAACGCATGGGGCAGCATGTTTTTTCCTGTTTTAATTTTAAAACAAGTAAAAGTGTCCAATCCGGAAAAAAGACCGCCGATAAATTAGCGGGTTTCGAAATTATTATGGAACTTAAAAACGGCGAAAGCGCATGGATCGAAAAAAGCGTTTTCAATTATGTATCAAAAGAACGCAATGGTTTAAGCGACTCTGTTTGGGAGAAGGGCTGGGAGGTTTTTAAAAACGGATTAAACGGTTTTGATAAAACTTTAGAAAGCCAAAAAGATTATTGGAACAATTTCTGGAAGAACGCTGATATCCGAATTGAAGGCGATCCTTTAAATCAACAGGGAATACGATTCTGTATTTTCCAGATGCAGCAAACCTACAACGGATATGATTCATCAAATAATATCGGCGCGAAAGGCTTAACAGGCGAAGCGTATAACGGCCACGCGTTTTGGGATACAGAAACTTATTGTCTTCCTTTTTACCTTTTTTCAAATCCTCAGGCGGCGCGCAATCTTTTATCGTTCCGTTATGCGACATTGGACGCTGCAAGGGAGAGAGCGCGTCAGCTTGACTGCGCCGGCGCTTGTTACCCGATAGCTACAATAAACGGGGAAGAAGCCTGCGGACTGTGGCAGCACGCGAGCCTTCAGTTCCATCCCAGCACGGCCGTGGCTTACGGTATATGGCATTATGTTAATTTGTGCGGCGACTATGATTTTTTATACGATCAGGGAGTTGAAATGCTTATTGAGATCAGCCGCTTCCTTGCATCACGCGGCAGCTGGAACAATGAAAATACCGGTTTTGGTTTTTACGCTGTTATGGGGCTCGATGAATTTCACATGATGGTAAATCATAACTGTTATACCAATTTTATGGCGAAAAAAACTTTTGAATATACCGAAAAAACGCTTCAGAAAATGGAGAAGAGCGCTCCTTCGAAATATTCGTCTTTATGCAAAAAGTTAAGCCTGACGCAGAAAGAAAGAATGAACTTTACTCTCTGCGCTGAAAAAATGATTATCTTATTCGATGATAAAACAAAACTTTACGAGCAGCACGAATGTTATTACAAACTTCCGCGTATAGAAATTTCTAAAATTCCTGTTACCGATTTTCCGCTTTACCATAACTGGTCTTATGATCGAATCTACCGTACAAGCATGATTAAACAGCCGGATGTTCTTATGTTCCTGTTTTTGTATAATCAGGATTTTTCGCATGAAGTTAAAAGAGCAAATTATGATTTTTACGAACCTAATACAATTCATGAATCATCGCTTTCTCCATCAATACATTCTATATTTGCCGCTGAACTCGGAAAACAAGATGACGCGTTCCGTTTCTTCGGATTCGCGACAAGAATGGATCTTGATAATTACAACCGCAATACGTCTGAGGGGCTTCACACTACAAGCATTGCCGCCGCGTGGATGAATATTGTTTACGGCTTCGGCGGCCTTCGCAGCGACGGCGATGTTCTTATGCTAAATCCGGTGCTTCCCAAACAGTGGAAAGAATACGAGTTCTATATTCTTTACCGCGGCGCGCACATCCGCGTAAATGTAACAGCCGGCGAACTGTCACTCTCAACTAATGATGAAATCAGCGGCTATCCGGTCTGTGTTTTTGGAAAACAATATGAATTTACTTCCGCCGGATTAAAAATATGTATGAATTAAATGACTGGAATATCAGCGATGACGGATTAACCGCGGACGATGTTCTTCAGAACGGAAATAGGCTGATGACTGGAAATGGTTATCTTGGGAGGAGAGGAGTTGTCGATGAAGCTGAAGCCTCGGATATGCCGGCAGTTATTTTATCGGGAATATATGACCGTCACGGCGATTCGTGGAGAGAACCTGTAAACTCTCCCGATCCGCTTTATACTTTGGTCAGCATTAATGAAAACCCTTTAAGAGCGGGAGATAAAAACACCTGCGCGCATAAACAGGAACTTGATTTCCGTTACGGAATTTATTCAAGGGCAACAAGCTGGAATATTGACGGCAGTAAAATAACAGTCAAAGCGCAGCGTTATGCGCACATAGAAGACGTTAACCTTCTTTGCATGCGTTATACGATCACAGCGGACAAACAATGTAAAATTAAAATTAAACAGGGTATTAACTGCAATATCAGGGATTTAAACGGCCCTCACCTTGGAAATTTTATATTTGCTGAACAGCAAAGACCGGAACGCCAAAAACGTATTGCCGGTTTGTCATGCGAAACTTTGGAACAAAAAATACCAATTTCTGTTTTTTCCGCACTGGAAACTGAAGACCCTCAAATTATTACAGAAGAAAAAATAGTTACTAATGATGAGGGAATTTTCTTTAATCTGGATTTTGATCTTTGCGCGGATAAGAAAATCGAATTAATTATTTACGGATCAATTTTTACCGCTTTAGATAAAAAAAATCATGAGATTGCGGCAAAGGAACAAATTTATAAATCTCTTGACGAAGGCTGGGATAATTTATTAAAGCGGCATAAAACTGCGTGGGATGAAATCTGGAGAACAGGCGATGTTGTAATTGAAGGAGACGAATATGCCCAGCGCTGCCTTCGCTACAGCCTTTATCATCTTTGGATAATTTCGCCGCGCCATACAGAAAATAACGCGCAAAGGGCTCTCTCGATTCCGGCGCGGGGGCTTTCGGGGCAGACTTACAAGGGCGCGATATTCTGGGATACCGAAATGTTTATCGCGCCTTATTTCCGCTGTGTAAGACCTAAGATGGCGTCTCAATTTATTCGCTATAGAATCAATACACTCGATGGCGCAAAGAGAAAGGCCGCTGAATACGGTTTTCGCGGCGCGTTTTTCGCGTGGGAAAGCCAGGAATCAGGCGATGACGCCTGCTCGGATTTTAATGTAACAGATGTTTTTACAGGACGCCCTGTGCGCACATATTTCAGGGACAAGCAGATTCATATAAGCGCGGACATAGTTTATTCAATAAACGAATATGTTAATCACACAAAAGATTATTCTGTTCTGATCGAAGGCGGCATGGAAGTTATTCTTGAATCGGCTAGATTTTTTTTAACGTACCTTTACTATTCGCCGGAACGCAAACGCTACGAAGTTCTTGATGTTATAGGCCCTGATGAATATCACGAGCGCGTAAACAACAACGCGTTTACAAACAGGATAATTCTCGCCGTGTTTGAAATTGCACGTAACTATATAGAAGAATTCCAAAAAAGCAATTCTTCGTTTATCAGTGATTTAATCAATAGAATTTCTTTTAACGATGATCTTGAATTTATGAAAACTGTTATCCCAAAGTTTTATATTCCGCGGCCATGTACGCAGCCGGGAAAAACGCTGAAAGTTATAGAACAGTTCGATGGTTATTTCCGCCATGAAGACTGTTCTTTGGAAACTGTAAGATCGCGCCTTAAAGACCCCAAGGAATACTGGGGGTGCAGCGGAGGAGTAGCTACGCCGACACAAATTATTAAACAGGCTGATGTAGTTACAATGCTCGCGCTTTTCGGCGGCGATCATAAGGCAGAAATAAAAAAGGCGAACCTTGATTACTATGAAAAACGCACTGAGCACGGTTCCAGTTTATCAGCATGTATGTACGCGTTTTTATCATGCGAGACAGGAAACAGTGATTGGTCATATCCGTTTTTTATTAAAAGCGCCGAGATCGATATCACAGGTCTTTCCAAACATTTTGCCGGTCTTGTGTATATCGGCGGCACTCACCCTGCGGCTAACGGCGGCGCGTGGCTGACAGCGGTGCATGGATTCTGCGGTTTATCTGTTAGTAACGGCGAAATAAAAATCAAGCCGCGCCTTCCCGTAAAATGGGAGAAAGTCAGGTTCACCGTTATTGTAAACGGAAATGAAAATGAGATAACTGTAACCAAAAACAGTTATTCAATTAATAAAAAATAATTTTTTATTAATAATTAATTTTTCGATATAAAAAAATTTAATTTATTACAGGAAAAATAAAATGAATAATGATTTTAATTCTGATCTTTTCGGGCTTGGAAATTTTAAAATTGAAGGCGCTATTTTTGATCTTGACGGAGTCATTGTCGATACCGCCAAATATCATTACCTTGCATGGAAAAGGTTAGCCGCCGAACTGGGTTTTAATTTTTCCGAAGAACACAATGAGCGTTTAAAAGGAGTAAGCCGAATGCGCTCTCTTGAAATACTTCTGGAAGTCGGCGGCGTAATCATGGCAGATGATCAAAAAATAGAAGCCGCCTTGCGCAAAAACGCATGGTATATCGAATATCTTTACACCCTCGATGAAGCCGCGCTTTTACCCGGAACAAGAGAATATCTTCTTCGTCTTCGCGAAAACGAAATTAAAATTGCGCTCGGCTCGGCGAGTAAAAACGCTCCGCTTATCCTTGAACGTTTAAAAATCACGGAATTGTTTGACGCTGTTATTGACGGCAACTCTGTTTCTAAAGCCAAGCCGGACCCCGAAGTTTTTTTAAAAGGCGCAGTTTCACTCGGTATTAAACCTGAACACTGCGTAGTTTTTGAAGACGCTCTTGCCGGCATTGAAGCCGCAAAAGCAGGCGGAATGGCCGTAGTCGCCGTCGGTAAAATCGAAAAACTTCCCGGCGCGGACAGATACATCGTTAGTCTTGCGGATATGTTTACTTAAATAACAAAAAAACCTGCGGCGTAACCGCAGGTTGAATCTGGTCAGATGATTTTAATTACTTTGTTGCTTCAGCAAGTACAGACGGATTTTTAATGGCGTATTGAAGTACATCAGACATGATACCAGTGTAACCGTTTCCCATTATTTTATAACCTTCCAAGACATCCGGAGCTACACGGATCGTTATGGATTTCTTTTTTTTTCTCCGATCGCGTTCCGCAGCGATCTGCGCAAATTCCCTTAAAGCTTCCGGAGAGGAAGGCGGACAGTCCTCTGTATAATTAATTGGATAGCGAGCCGCTTTCCTTGCTGCCCTTATTATTTCTTTAGGAGGTTTTTGACCAACCACCAGTGTCGATTTGATAATACCCATTATAGATTCTCCTCTCTGTTTTATCCGCTTTTCGTGCTGTAATAATTCTTTTATCTTTTCCGCGTTCAGTATATACCACGAAAAAGACAGATCCAACCTTACCAACAGTTTGCCAACGTTCCTCTTCCGAGATGTTTGACTCACTCCGATCAAAGCGTTCTATTCTTTCCGGATCGGTAAAAACATATTGAGCTACTTCAAAACTTAATTTATGATCTTGTATATTACGAATGTTTTTTTCTTCATCCCACTCAATACCGATCAGCTTCATGATTATAATGTAGTACATTATGCACTACAAATCAAGGAATATTTAATAAAAAACCTGCGGTGTAACCGCAGGTTGAATTTGGTCAGATACCGTTTATTCTTTTACGCCGCCGACATTAAGACCGACAACAAAGTACCGCTGCATAAACGGGTATACAAGTAAAATTGGAAGAGCCGCTACTACAGTGATTGCCGCTCTCATACTCATGGGTGTTACCATTGACGATCCTGCCGCGGCTGCCGCCGCTGCCCCTGCCGCTACACCGGCATCCATCGCGCGTCCCTGAGACTGGCTCGACTGGAGGTATTCCATCAATTTATACTGGAGCGTGTGCAGTCTTACATCGCCTGAGTTATAAATCATTGTGTCAAACCACATATTCCAAGATCCTACAGCCACAAAAAGCCCGATAGTAGCAAGAACCGGAAGACACAGCGGAAGCACTATACGTAAAAATATATAAAAATCCCCGTAACCGTCTATACGCGCGGATTCAACGATGCTCTCCGGGATATTCTTCATATATGTCCGCATAACGACAAAGTTAAACGCGTTTACAATTCCGGGAATTATATAGACCCAAAATGACTGGAACATACCAAGCCGGATATTTAAAAAGTATGTTGGAATAAGCCCCGCGTTTACGTACATGCTGAGTATGATTATAAAAGTAAATGTTTTACGCATTATAAAATCATGACGCGATAAGGCGAATGCCAGCATTGCCGTAAAGAATATGCTTGTAATCATGTTTATTAATGTTCTTGAAACAGAAATAAAGAAAGCTCTTGGAATAGCGCCTGTCTGAAATATAACTTCGTAATTAAACCATGTAAATTGTCTTGGCCAAAAATTAATTCCGCCGCGCATTGAATCCATAGCGTCATTAAATGAAATTACAATTGTGTTCCAAAAGGGATAGAGCGTAAGGAATGAAAGCAGAACTAAAAATAATGAATTTAATGTATGAAAGACTATGCTTTCTGTTCTTGATAACATGTATTGTTTACTTCTCATATAAGTCTCTCCTCGCCCGCTCTTCTGGCTAATTCGTTTGCTATAAATATCAAAGTAATATTTACAACATTCTTAAACATACCGGCTGCTGTCGCAAGGCCGAAGTTGGATGTTCTAAGTCCGAACACAAACACATATACGTCGATGGTATCGGATACATGCGCGACAAGTCCGTTACGCAGGAGGTACTGCATTTCGAAACCGGCGTCAAGCATGCGCCCTATGCTCATAATTAACAAAATTATTATTGTCGGCTTGATGCTTGGAAGGGTAATCCGCCACATCTTTTGATACCTGTTACAGCCGTCAATGTCCGCGGCTTCGTAAAGGTTAGGATCAACCCCCGCCATTGCCGCAAGATAGATAATTGTATTCCAGCCGACCTCTTTCCAGATATATGTAATACCTACAATACCCCAGAAATAATTAGGCTCCGCGAGCCATAATATCGGCTCCTTAATAAACCCCAAAGCCACAAATAAATTATTTATCGCCCCTGAATCTGTTGTAAGCATGGCGGAAACAAGCCCTGTTACAATAACCCACGAAAGAAAGTGAGGAAGATATGAAATAGTCTGAATGATACGCTTAAAAAGTATTTTTTTTACTTCGTTTAGAAGAAGCGCAAGCCCTATAGCTGTTATAAAGCCCAAAGATGTATTAATAAGGCTCATGACAAGCGTGTTTCTTATTGTTCTTAAAAATATATCATCTGAAAACAAGTACCTGAACCACTGAAGTCCTACCCAGTCCTGATCGCTGAATGCTCTCTGCGGTCTGTATTGCTGAAAGGCCATAGTCCAGCCCCAGAGAGGCACATATGTAAATAAAACTATATAAAGTACAATCGGCAGACTCATAAATATAAGCTGTTTCTGTCTGTTTAAAAGTACGACGTAATTTTTCTTTCTTCTGTATGTTAAAAAAGTTATAGCTAATAACACAATTGTCATTGCTGAGAAAATTAATATTACGATATTTAATGTCATTTTATTACCTGCCTGTATTCAAAAAGAAAATTAAAAAAAACGGAGGCATTTGACTGCCTCCGTTTTGATTAGAAATTAATTATCTGCGTGGTAAATCTCTAACACCCAAAAGACGAAGTGTTCTGTCAAGTTCCTGCTGCATATGAGCGTTATATGTTGCAAGTCCTGCTGCGTCCATTGCCTGTACATATTGAGCCCAGAGGGTTTCAAATTGTGCGGGCTGTGCCATGATAATTGCCGGCAGCCTTGTCTTCATGGTTTCTTCCAGACGGGCCAGAGCGAGCTGTGCCGGTGATCCTTCCTGAGGAGTCGCGAATTCCATACTCCATGTCGGGAACCAGATATTGTTCGCCGGAGGATTCGGATCCATTAACGCATTTGTTCCGTTGACGCCATAAGCGTTGTAGAGCGCTATGTCTTCAGGAAGCATTGTGGCTGATCTTTCAGAAAGAAGGTGGCCTAAATCACTGGGCCATCCGTCAGGGAATGAACCTTGGATTTTCGGGAAAATGTCGCCTAATAATCTTGCGCGGTTCAATGTCTGCCAGTTATCATTCTGCCAGTTTGTTCTTTGATCTGCTGTGCGGTACGGAGTGCCTCTTGTGCCTGTTACTGATCCGTCAGCATCCCATTGCCAATGCACACCTTCGATACCCCAGTTAATTACTCTCTGGTGTTCCGGCGCTAAAAGTTCATTGATAAACTGAATAATCCTTATAGCTTTGTCACGGCCTGCGCTGACGCTGATTCCCATTCCTCTAAGCCAGTTCGGAACCTGCTGTGCTCTATACCAGGGTTTAACTGAATCGTCAAATACGATTGCGAGAGGAACCTGTGTGCGGTTGTTTTGTCCGCGGTCACGGTTTGCAAGGTCAGCCTGATACGCAAACTGCCAGCCCTGAACGCTCTGACCTAATACGCGGCCGGAAGAAATTTTCGCTG
>Ga0209755_10008486_pt1 | contig 10989 bp, 13 predicted proteins | sample TergutCo191P1_FD_187301 | JGI IMG/M metagenome (GOLD analysis project Ga0209755, IMG submission 187301) | Cornitermes sp. P1 segment gut microbial communities from Petit-Saut dam, French Guiana - Co191P1 (SPAdes) (version 2) | ecosystem: Host-associated > Arthropoda: Insects > Digestive system... | reverse complement strand
CCATGTAAAGTTTGAGCGCCTTGTCTTGCGGGTCGGAGTTTTTTTTCATGTAGCGGAAAAGAAGCTCCTCGTTAAACGTGCTTGCCACTTCCGCCTCAAAAATCGTGTAATCGTATTGCATGAACGGATTGTGTTTCGCCGAATAATACGAATGCATGGAATGGCCGCCTTCGTGCGCCAACGTAAAAAGGTCGCGTATGGAATCTTCCTTATAGTTCATGAGAATGTACGGATCGCCTGAAAAACTTCCGGCGGAAAAAGCTCCTGATCGTTTACCTTTGTTTTCGTAACGGTCTGCCCAGCGCCCCAAAAGCCCGTCTCGAAGAGTCAGCGCATACTCATCGCCCAACGGGGAAAGCGCCTGCGTTATGAGCTCAACAGCTTCGTTCCATGTGGTTTTTTTCGTCACGCCTGAACTCAAGGGAACGTACACATCGTAGTGCCTTAACTCCGCCACATTGAGCGCTTTTTTTCGCAAAGCGTAGTAGCGGTGCAAGGGGCCAAGATTTGCGCCCACCGTGTCGATTAAGTTATCGTAAACTTTTTCCTCCACATTGTCGGGGAAAAGTGCCGCCGCACGCGCCGAAGAAAAACCCCTGATTCGCGCGCGGACAACTTCGAGTTTTACCTGTCCTGAATAAAGGCTTGCAAGCGTGTTTTTGTGGTTGTCAAAATGGCGATAAAAAGTCCGGTAAACGCGGCTGCGGAGATCGCGGTCAGGATTTTCCATAAAGACAGACCATGTGGACTGTGAAAGCGGGCGTTTTCCTTCGGCAGTTTCAATCGTGCCGAAATCCATATCAACATTGGTAAGCACAGAAAACGTGGTCGAGTTTGTTCCCTCAGCTTCGGCGTGTAAGGCGATGATACGTTCTTCTTTGTCCGAAAGCGTGTGCGGTTTATAGCGCAAAAGGCGCGACAGGTAAATGCGGTACTCGCTGAGCTTAGGGTCGGCAACGAAGCGATCCATGTCGCTGTCGTTAACCGCCATGAGTTCAGGCGCCGCCCACGCGGAATCAGCCTGCGCCTTCGCCGCCGCCATAGTCAGCTTTCCGGTCATGGCGCGGGCGGCGTTGTCGCCTTCGTCCTCGCTTTGCCTAAGCATCGCGTAGTAACCCAAGCGTTCTTCAAGCATTCCCAAACTCTTGCTGAAGTCAAGCCAGGCGGCAAGGCTTCCCGCTGACTCACCAAGCGTTCCGCGATATGAAGGGATTTTTTCGGCGGCGGCGGCAAACTCACCAAGAGCCGTTTCCCATGCGGCATCATTTGGGAAAAGCTTTGAAAGATCCCAGGTGTTTTCTATGGCAACTTCCGCTCTGGAAGGTATTGATTCGTTCATGGTGTACTCCTTGTCTTTTTATACTCTACAAGCTGCCAAAAGGCAAGGCTCATCTGAAACCATATTGATTGAAGGATTGTTTGTGACAAAACCAAAAACAGCGATTGTTGCTATTTTGGATGAAAAAATAATCGGCGGCTTTGTATATCAAATTGACATAATTGGCAAAAAGAAAATTGGTTTTATTAGCTTCCTTATTTACAGACCCCGCTTATCAGGGTTATTGTATTTGGATTATTGGCAGCCGCTTAAATTTTTACCTTTAACGTTTGTTAAACGCCGTACCATCGTACGCTACACCCTCCTATTACCTCTGTTTTTATTGAGGTACTACCAGATGAATTTTATAGTTCTTGTTTTTTCAAAACGAGAGATCAACGCTTCCCCACCTACATACCATACATTCTCAAATTTAAATAGTCGCTTGTCTCCCGAGAAAACTGTTATTCGTTTTTCCTTATCGATTATTTTAATTCGTATGCTTGTTATCTGGCTAAAAGTTATGGTGTATTTTTAAAAAATGTTTTTTCTAATAGTTAGTTGATCATCTTTAATTTTTACAATCAAACTAAAATAGTAAAAAACCATAAAAATCCCGATAAGAAAAATAATCAGGGGTAAAAGATAATGGATTATCTCATTTTGCCCGTCATAATCCTGGAACGTTGAATGAATAATAAAAAATGTTCCAGCAATAAAACATATTCCTAATACGAGCCAAAATTTTGTATGTCTAAGCGTAAAATTATTTTCGTCCATTTTCAGTTCAATTACCCTTTCCGTATTTGGGATGTAAAAAAGCACTCCAATTAAGGCAAGAGGCACAGCAATGTTTATTAATGTATCCAAAATCCACCCCGAAAAAATATTTATTCGCCTTTTTGGCGTTCTGCTATAAATTCATATTGCGAATACAATATACTGTCGAACATTCCTTGTCAACATCTTTTTATTAAATAATCGTTGCAAATTGCACATACATTCCAATTGTTACGATAAGTTTTTTCCCCACATCAGCAAATCCTTTTTACTTACCCTATAATAAATATATTTTTCATACTCGATTAATAACCCAGGAAAATTATAAGTATGCAGCATATCTTTTTCAATGTTGTTAATATACTTATCCAGAATAATTGAATATTTAAAATCTTCCTTCCTGATAAATATTTGGCACTCTTTTATTTTCAAGTAAAATGAATTTATAATAACAATTAAATTCATTTTATTTATAAAATCATTGAATTCATCATCTGTAATTTCAATTGATATATTTGCAGTTCCCGTTCTATGTATTCTTTCTTCTTTTACTTGATAGTTATTTAATAAATATTCCGTGAAAATATTTCTTCGTGCGTAGCTCAATATCTTTATTGAATATTTATTTAAATGTCGCTCATAATGATATTCTATGTTGTCTATCCTAAACATTTTTTCATGTAAATCTATGCAATGCCTATGGTTAAACAATCTTCGATATTTAATTGGTAAATCATATTTATTAATACCGCGTTCCCCCTCTTTCGTATATAAACCAATTTTTGTATGTTCATTAGTTATCGGCGGAGGATAATATATTAGGCTAAACCAGCTTGGAAATGATAATCCTAAATCATGGCATCTTTGATTTGTGATCCTAATATAATAAAAAATCAACACTGGAAATGCCAACAAAAAAAACAAAACCAAAAGCGGTGGCAAAGACTGAAAAAATACAAGGTAAACTAATAATATGAAACCACAAAAAATAAAACGACTTTTTATTATATATTCATGCTTAAAGCAACGTCTCATTTACTCAGTATATATTTTTTATCTACTCCTGTCAACTGTAACCAATTCGATTTTTTATGATATCAAATTACGAATATAGAAATATCGGATGGTATGGCGTTTAACGTGCTGTAGCTGCTCACTGCCTATGGTCGGTTCAGCTTCCATCATCCGTCCGTCCATCTGAAACATTGAGATTCAATCGCCCTGCTTTGCCAACGATCAGAGAAAAATAAGCCGCTTCTTTTTTTGTCAAACCAGCCCTTGAAATAACATCGGTAAAAAAGCGTTCCTGATCTTCCCTGCCGCCTTGCTTGTAAAAGCCTAAGCCTTTTAACTCATCCGTAAGTTTTTTTACAACGGGCTTTATTTCATTTTGCTCCAATGGAACCCATTTGCCTTTGACAGCGGTGGATGTTTGGTCAGCGAAGGCTTTGTAAAGCTCATAAGCGTAAACCAAAACAGCGTGGGAAAGGTTAAGCGAAGGAAAAGAAGCGTTTGCGGGAATGTGTGATGCGATATTGCAAAGGTTTAATTCCTCAGTATCAAGCCCCGTGCGCTCGTTGCCGAAAACAATTGCCGCGTTGCCGCTGTGGCTTTTAAGGAAACTCACAGTTTCCCCAGGCGTCATTGTCTGTTTGCGCCGCTGTCCTCTGCGCTGTGTTGTGCCGATTACAATCGCGCAGTCGGCAACAGCTTCAGACAGCGAGCTGAAAGTTTCAGCACTTTCCCAAACATCAGCGGCGTGAACGGCTCTTGCGCGAATGACCGTATCGCTTTTTTCAAAGTTGAACTCTGGTTTTGCAAGCCGCAAACGGGAAAGGCGCAAGTTTTTCATAACCCGGCATACAGCGCCTGTGTTTCCGGGCTCGCTTGGGCGGGAAAGAACGATGATTATATTAGACAGGTGCATTTGTGGATGTTAGACTATTTTGGAAGATGTTGCCAAGAAGCGGATTTGGGGGAGGACAGCGTTGATACCAGCGCCAAAAAAAAGAAGAACATCTTGACAATAATAACGTATTGCGATACTATTGTATTGTGATACTGTCATTCAAAGATAAAGAGACAGAATCGGTATACAATGAGCAGTTTTCCAAAAAATTGCCGCATGACATTCAGCGTGTGGCACTGCGAAAGATGATTATGATACATCATGCTGTTTCTTTGGAAGATTTGAAGATACCGCCGGGGAACAAACTTGAGCAATTACACGGTGATAGAGAAGGGCAGTATTCCATTAGAATAAACGACCAATGGCGTATTTGTTTTGCTTGGAAAAACAACAATGCCTATGGCATTGAGATTGTAGACTATCATTAGGAGGATATATGGCGGGTATTAAACCAATATTACCGGGCGAAATACTTGAAGAAGAATTCCTTATCCCTATGGGTATAAGTGCCTATAAACTGGCGAAGGATATAAAAATTTCAGCAACGCGAGTTTCTGAAATACTAAAGGGGAAAAGGCGAATCACGGTTGATACCGCATTGCGGCTATCCAAATATTTTGGTAACAGCGTGGAGTTTTGGATCGGCATACAGGCTGATTTTGAAATACGAAAAGCAAAAAAAGATTTGGCTGAACAATTGGCGGAGATACAGCGTTTGGAAGCGAAAAGCGCATAATTCCCCATAGCAGGTGAAAATGCCAGCCTTCCTGATTAGGCTCTCTATTCTTTGGTGTTTTGGAATGTTTTTGAATGCACCCTATTGACACAAATTCCGTCAAATGGTATGGTGTTTTTCGACACCGGGGATATTTTTCGCGATGTTTTATAAGTTTCACGCCCTTGTAGCTCAGTTGGCAGAGCATATCCATGGTAAGGATAAGGTCATCAGTTCAATTCTGATCGAGGGCTGGGTTCTTTCTGTGGCACAGGCACAACAGAAAGGCGACCTGCAAGTCAGCGGCGCTTCGCTTGTCTGATCTAGGGCTGGGTTTTTACCAATGGTAATATTGATAGGAGTTTGACATGGCGAGTAAAAAACATGTGGTAGAGCTGATCGCCCTTCAGTGCGGTGACTGCAAGCAGAAGAACTACACCACCAGCAAGAATAGACGGAACATTCAAGAAAAGCTTGAGTTCAAAAAGTATTGTCCCTTTGAAAGAAAGCACACGCTTCACAAAGAGACAAAAATAAAGTGAATTGTTCCGGTTGCAGCGTCTTGCGGCGCACAGCCGGTTTATAGGCGTATAGCTCAGCTGGTAGAGCGGCGGTCTCCAAAACCGCAGGTCGCGGGTTCGAAGCCTGCTGCGCCTGAGAGCAGTATAGGCTCGGAGGCTTTACATAAGCCTGTTGTGATGATATGATGAGGATATTATGCGAAAGATTGTTCAGTTCGTAAAAGAATCGCACGCCGAACTTCGCAAGGTTATTTGGCCAAGCCGGGACAGCGTAGTTAGCTCTGTCAAAGTGGTTATAATTTCCACCATGATAATTGCAGCCCTTCTGGGTTTGGTGGATATACTGTTGCTTTTGGGCGTGCAGACGATATTTTAATCGAAAAAAGGATTGTTATGGCTACGGGCTGGTATGTTCTCCAAACGTATTCAGGGTATGAGGACAAAATAGAGAAATCAATTCGCATGATGACCGGCGCGGGGGAGCTCGACAAGGAAGTTGTCCGTGACGTGAAGGTTCCCAAAGAAGAGGTCGTTGAAGTCCGCGAAGGAAAAAAACGCACCCAGACCAGGAAGTTTCTGCCCGGTTATATCCTTATAGAGCTTGATTTGCCCAACGAGGAGCAGGGCTGGAAGCTAGTGTGCTCCAAAATCAAAAAAATTCAAGGTGTCACTGGGTTTGTGGGAACACCTGCGAACAAAAAGCCGAGCCCGCTTTTGGGGGACGAGGCGCGCAGTATTTTGCAGAAGTCAGGTGAAATGAAAGGGGAGCGCCCGGTGCGTACCCGCCAGTCGTTTAATCCCGGCGAACAGGTGAAAATTATCGATGGGCCGTTTGAGTCTTTCACAGGCACTATTGAAGAAGTTAATGTGGAGAAAAATAAGCTTAAAGTTATGGTTGGCATCTTCGGGCGTAATACGCCTGTGGAAGTTGACCTTTTGCAAGTAGAGAAAGTATAAGCGGACGTAAAAGCGTCCGTTTTTGAATATTGTGGGAGGGGATTTCCCCCGTTAATACCACGAAGGAGTTTTAAGTGGCAAAGAAAAAAATTACTGCCATTATCAAGCTGCAGTGCCCCGCGGGAAAGGCGACTCCTGCCCCGCCTGTTGGCCCTGCGCTGGGACCTCACGGCGTCAGCGCCCCCCAATTTGTCCAGCAGTTTAATGACCGGACAAAGTCAATGGAGGTTGGGCTGATAATCCCTGTGGTCATCACCGTTTATGCGGACAAATCGTTCACATTCATCCTCAAAACTCCGCCCGCCGCGGTACTTATAAAAAAGGCGATGGGGCTTGAGAAGGGATCGGCTGAGCCGCACAAAGTCAAGGTTGGCAAACTACCCAGAGCCAAGTGCGAGGAAATTGCCAAGCTCAAAATGCCTGACTTGTCGGCAAACGATGTGGAAGGGGCGATGCTCATTATCGCAGGAACCGCCCGTTCTATGGGTGTAGAGGTGGAAAAATGAAGCGCGGAAAAAAATACAGGGAAGCCCTGAAAAAATATGATCCCGCCGCTTCTTTTGATTTGGGCGAAGCGGTGAGTTTAGTTAAATCAATTGCCTTTGCGAAGTTTGACGAGACTGTTGACCTTTCGGTGAAGGTAAACTTGAAAAAAAGCCAGTCTGTGAGGGACACGGTTGTGCTTCCTAATCAGTTTCGCGGCGAAAAACGGGTTTTGGTATTCTGCAAGCCTGAAAAGGAAAAAGAAGCCCAGGATGCCGGTGCCACTTTTGTCGGGGCGGATGACTTAATTGAAAAAGTCAAAGGCGGCTGGACAGATTTTGATGTGGCAGTGGCAACACCTGACATGATGAAAGATGTCGGTAAGCTCGGTATGGTGCTTGGACGCAAAGGGCTTATGCCCAATCCAAAAACCGGCACGGTTACGTTTGACCTAAAAAGCGCTCTGGCTGAACTGAAAAAGGGACGGACAGAGTTTAGGGCGGATAAAACCGGCGTAGTTCACTTGGCGGTCGGCAAATGTTCAATGGATGCTGATAAGATCGCTGAAAACGTCAAAACCGTTGTTTCTGAAATCAAACGTAAACGGCCGTCAGACGCTAAGGGTGAGTTTATCAGAACCGTGTCGGTGGCTTCCACTATGGGGCCTGGCGTATGGGTCTCCATTAAGGATGAGGTGTAAATATGGCAATAGTTGCGAAAAAAATACAGGAAGCGAAAGTTCAGGCGATAGGCGAAGCAAAAGATGCCTTTTCTGAATCGCAGGATTTTGTCTTTACAGACTACCGCGGACTTACTGTGGAGCAGATCACTAATCTGCGAAAACAGCTTGCAGGTAAAGGTGCCCATTACAAAGTTGTCAAAAACAACTTTGCCCGCCTTGCTTTCCAGCAGCTTTCGGCTCCGGAAAGCGTGTCGGCTTACCTCAAAGGTCCCACGGCAATTGCGATTGCGCCCAAGGATGTCAACGAGGTCGCCAAAGTTTTGTTCGATTTCACCAAAGAAGCGTCCGTCTTAAAGATTAAAGGCGGGCTTGTAGGGAGCGATGTGTACGATGCCCAGCAGATGGAAGCTTTTTCCAAGCTTCCTTCCAGACTGGAACTCATTTCCATGCTCATGTCCGTTATGAACGCCCCCGCCAGAAACCTTGCTGCGGCGCTCAACGATATTCCCTCAAGGATCGTGCGCACGGTGAAAGCCGTTGCCGACCAAAAGGCGGGGAACTAACCGGTATTCAAGCCTTCAGGCTTCAATGCGGTTTTATTTGCGCGAAGATTGCGCAAATAAAACCGCGATACTGCCAAACCTGTCGGCTTAAAGTTTTAGTGCGCTTCGTATGAAGCGACAATCCGTTTTTTAGGAGAAGATAATATGGCAGCCACAAAAGAAGAGATTTTGGAAGCGATTGCTTCCATGACCGTTTTGGAAGTTTCCGAACTGGTAAAGGCAATGGAAGAGAAATTCGGCGTTTCTGCCGCCGCTCCCGTAGCGGTCGCCGCAGTTGGTGCCGGAGGTGCTGCCCCCGCAGCAGCGGCAGCGGAAGAGCAGACTGAGTTCAACGTAATCTTAAAAGCCTTTGACGATGCCAAAAAAATTGCGGTTATCAAAGAGGTTAGGGCAGTTACCGGGCTTGGGCTTAAAGAAGCCAAAGACCTCGTTGAAGGCGCGCCCAAGCCGCTTAAAGAAGGCGTTTCAAAAGAAGATGCCGCAAAAATTAAGGAACAAATCACTGCCGCCGGCGGTACGGTTGAAATTCAGTAAACAATTTGTGCAGGATTCCAGTAACGGAAACCTGCAAGACAGTTTAATTTCTCTTAATCATTCAAGCTTCCGGCTTGGGTGAAGGGCGCCTGTTTTCAGGAGCCCTTATGTGAATTTATCCCCCTCGCGTTGATGAGGGAAATGCTGTTAGGGAGGAAGGAATGGCAAAGGCAAAGACCAGCTCCAAAAGAACATATATCGGGAAGGGTATTCAGGATGTTATGGAACTCCCTGACCTTATCGATATTCAACTTAGCTCCTATGAGCGTTTCCTTCAGCGGGAAAAAGTGGCGAAATCCGAAAATCCCCTTTTGCAAGGGCTTGAAGAAGTTTTTCGCTCGACGTTTCCCATCGAAAGCTCCAATGGAGACATGGTGCTTGAATATGAGTATTATACGCTGGATGAAGACGGCATAAAGTTTAACGAATATGACTGCAAACAGAAGGGGCTTACTTATGCAGTGCCGCTGAAGGCGCGCATAAACTTAATCTTTCAGCAAACCGGTGAAATCCGGCAGAAAGATATCTACATGGGCGACATTCCCATAATGACTGAGCGGGGAACGTTTATCATAAACGGTGCGGAACGGGTTGTTGTTTCCCAAATTCACCGCTCGCCCGGTGTTATTTTCTCGCACGAAAAGGGAAATTACTCTTCCAGAATCATTCCGTACCGGGGTTCGTGGCTGGAATTTGAAATTGACACCAAAAAAGAGCTCATTTTTGCAAAAATCGACCGTAAAAAGCGGATTCTGGGGACAATTTTCCTTCGCGCACTCGGTTTTGAGAGCCGCGAGGACATTATAAAGGCATTTTACAAGACACAAACGCTCAAAGTTAAAGATGATGCGGAAACTCGTGAGAAGTTTTTCGGTCATGTGCTTGCAACGGCGGTTTGGGTGAAGGACGCGACCAAAACCGAAGAGGACGGAACGCACGGACAGCGCAAACTTTACCGTGCAGGCGATAAGCTTCACCCGCATGATGTGGATGAGCTTTTGGCAAACGGCGTGAAAACGGTTGAAGTCATCAAGTATGTCGATAGGGAAGACCCGAAAAACGAAAAGTCATCAAATCTTTCCCTTGACTCTGATATGCTTTTAAACTGCTTTGAGCGGGAAGAAATCAAGTTTGTCAAAGACGATCCGGGGCGCGATGAGCCTTCCAAAGAGGAAGCGCTTTCCACAGTTTATGCGGTTTTGATGTCGGGGGAATCGATCACGGTTGAAGCGGCGGAGAAGGACATTAACTCGATGTTCTTTTCAGCCCGACGTTACGATTTGGGCAAGGTAGGGCGCTACAAACTCAACAAAAAGTTCGCCCACAATCCGCCGCTGGATGACCATACTCTTACCAAGCAGGATATCATCGCAACGATGAAGTTTCTTATCAATGTGTTTATCGAGGCTGAACGAATTGACGACATCGACCATCTTGGCAACCGCCGAATCCGTTCTGTTGGCGAACTTATGGCAAGCGCCATCAAAACTTCGTTCAGCCGCATGGAGCGCATTGCTAAGGAACGCATGAGCCTTAAAGAAACTGACACGATTAAGCCGCAGGACTTAATATCGATAAAGCCTGTCGTGGCGGCGATTAAGGAGTTCTTCGGTTCAAGCCAGCTTTCGCAGTTTATGGATCAGGTTAATCCGCTTGCCGAGCTCACCCACAAGCGCCGCCTTAACGCGCTTGGCCCCGGCGGGCTTTCCCGCGACCGAGCGGGCTTTGAGGTCAGGGACGTACACTACACCCACTATGGGCGGATGTGTCCGATTGAGACACCTGAAGGTCCGAACATCGGGCTCATCGTCTCGCTTGCCAATTACACGCGCGTCAACGAGTACGGCTTTTTGGAAGCCCCTTACCGCAGGGTTGTTAAAGGCATTGCGTCAAAGGAAATTGAATATCTGTCGGCGATAGATGAGGATCGCTACTATATCGCGCAGGCTTCGGCAAAACTTAACACCAACGGCAGTTTCGCGGATGATCAGGTTTCCTGCCGGCGTCAGGGTGATTACACCACGCGCGCGCCCAACGAAATCGAATACATGGACGTATCGCCCAAACAGATAATTTCGGTTTCCGCTTCACTTATTCCGTTTTTGGAACACGATGATGCTAACCGTGCGCTCATGGGATCGAATATGCAGCGGCAGGCTGTGCCATTGGTGTTTCCCGATCCGCCGAGGGTTGGTACGGGGATGGAAAGCAAGTGCGCCTACGATTCTGGCGTTCTCTGCAAAGCGCGCAGAGCGGGCACGGTGGTGCGGGTTACTTCGCAGGAAATTCTCATTCAGGCGGAAGATTCCCAAAAGAGCATTCCCGGTCTGACTAACGATGACGGTCTTGACGTTTATCGTCTTGTGAAGTTCCAGCGCACCAATCAGGACACTTGTTACAACCAGCGCCCGATTGTGAAGCTGGGCGATAAAATTGCCTCGGGGCAAGTTATCGCCGACGGCCCGGCTACCAAAGACGGGGAATTGGCTCTGGGGCGGAACATTCTTGTCGGTTTTATGCCGTGGAA
>Ga0209755_10008485_pt1 | contig 10990 bp, 15 predicted proteins | sample TergutCo191P1_FD_187301 | JGI IMG/M metagenome (GOLD analysis project Ga0209755, IMG submission 187301) | Cornitermes sp. P1 segment gut microbial communities from Petit-Saut dam, French Guiana - Co191P1 (SPAdes) (version 2) | ecosystem: Host-associated > Arthropoda: Insects > Digestive system... | reverse complement strand
AGTCGTCGCTCATTCCAACAGCAGCACGAATTATTCTTCTTTTAGTACACCCACAGCACGTAGCTTGCTCCAATTGTTCGCTTGTGAGGATGATTTTTAACCCACAGTCACATGTACAATGGAAGCTTTTTTCATCGCTCTTGTAGTTCAACGTGAGCTTTCCGAACCGGGTTTTTTCTTGTTCCACGCCACACCTTATTCCGGTTATAGATTTGATTCCGCTTGCTTTATCGGTTCCCAACTACTGAAAATTATTCAATACTTTTTCGTAGTTATAGTAATCTTCATCGCTAAAGCATACCATAAAGATTTTTGAAATTCGGTTGTCGCTCTTCAGAAAATCCTCTACGGCTCGTAAAGCGATAATGCAGGCTTCCTTGAAGGGATATCCGAATATGCCTGTGCTTATGCAGGGGAAAGCTATGGACTTTATTTTGTTGGCTGCCGCTAATACGAGTGATTCATGATAGCAAGAATACAGTAAAGCGGGTTCATTATGATTTCCATCTTGGTACACGGGGCCAACTGTGTGGATAATGTGTTTAGCCGGAAGATTGTACCCCTTTGTTATTTTTGCTTTTCCGGTTTCACAACCATTAAGCTCACGGCATTCATCCAAGAGTCCATTCCCTGCCGCCCGATGAATTGCACCGTCAACACCGCCTCCTCCGAGTAGAGAAGCATTGGCTGCATTAACGATTGCATCCACATCCAGCTTGGTTATGTCGCCTTGAATGATATTCGCTTTATCCATTGGATTAAACCTCACACTCAAACATTTTTGACAGGAGCATGAACTGACAATTCACATCCATGCTATTACCCATTGACCTCAATAACCCAAGGTAATCTTCATCATCGTCATCTTCAAGACTGCATTCATAAATGATTGCTTTCAGCCGTTTCAGTGTTTCGCCCACCGTTATATCGTCAACATCTTCATCACGACCACACACATCTGCTGCGTAAAACCCAAAGAAAATGTCTTTTACATTTTTTGGAGCTTTAACGAACCAGTCAATAATTGCCTTTTCTTCCTCAACTGTGTCGCTTTCATTTAACTTCAAATCGTTTGTATCAAGCGGATAAGTCTTGGCCTTTCCTGATCTGATATCGTCGCAAATTTCATTCAGCTTGTTGGATTCATATGCGACCGTGCTTTTTGAAAAACCATAAAAGGTGATTTCCCATAATAGTTCCGCAGCACAAACCAATTCCCCGAGTTTAGCAAGTGATTCATTGGAAACCCTGCAATCAATAAGTTCGTTCCAAGGAACAAAATCCATCGCATACTGTTGCATTTCACCATTGTTTTCTTCATTAGGCGAAAGCATATTACAATGAATCCAAGAATCGGGTACTCCACCATCTGTACTCTCTACTGTAAATTCACATACAAGTACATTGTCAGCGGGGTTATTGTCTGCATGCAGAGCAAGCAATTCATTACGAGCCGATTTATACAGCTTGTATAAGCGTTCTGCTTTTATGGGTTTGCTTGATAAGTCGTGCCTGTGGCGCAGGATATACCAAAGCTCCTCTATTGGGAATTTACTTAAAAGTTCATAAAAAGTCATGGTAATCATCCTTTACAAGACTGTGTTTTATGTGACATGGACGCTTCAACTTAGAACATTATCTACCAACTCATCATAAACAAAGCAATCTATTGTGTGGTCGTTGACCATCCCGATGGCTTGCATAAACGAATATATAATTGTCGAACCGACAAACTTGAAGCCCATCTTCTTTAAATCCTTACTTATTATGTCTGAGAGGGGAGTGGTGGCAGGCACATCCTCCGGTTTTTCACGATGCCCGATAATCGGTGTGTAATCCACATAGCCCCATATAAATTTATCGAAGCTTCCATGCTTCTTTACCATCTCCAAGAACAGCTTTGCATTCGTTATCGCTGAATTGATTTTCAAGCGGTTCCGAATTATGCCTTCGTTAGCCATAAGTTCCTGTATCTTGTCATCGCCATAGGCCGCTACTATTTCAGGGGCGAAGCCATCAAACGCCATTCTGTAAGACTCGCGTTTTTTCAGCACGGTAATCCATGAAAGGCCTGCTTGTGCGCCCTCCAGAATCAACATCTCAAATAGTTTGCCGTCATCATGAACAGGCCGCCCCCATTCATTGTCGTGATAATCAATGTATATAGGGGTATCTCCCGCCCACGCACATCTCGTTTTGTCTTTCATTTTGCTCCACCCATCTGTGATAACCCTGTTATTGATTTGTCACTCCATGCTTCGAAACCTCGTCAAGTTATAAAAAATCAACTTCGTTTCTTCTTTCTTGCGAACAGCAAGTAGTGCCTGTGGTTATAGTACAACCTATATGAAGATTAGTCAATTGAAATCATTTAATAGTTTGTTTATTATCCATTATATTCATTTTATCAATTTCATCTAACCATCATCACATAGAAAATCGGCTATCCCTTCAATAATGAACCGAAGGGATAGCCGAATTTATTACACATAATAACTAAAGCCAATATCCTCTCCATATGATTACTCAGGGCACGAAGCCGTTTAATCATCCGGTTCAGTGTCATGCAGCTCTTCATCAGCTGCGTCAAACTCTTCATCTGCTGCAATTTCCGATGCAGCCATTACAGGCACCGTGGTTCTTTGCTCAATGCGTGCCATGAATTTGTGCATATTTTCGACTATAGCATTCATTCGAGCGTCAACTTTGTCTTTGCGTGCAGAACCGGAGCCAATAGTGGCGTTGTAAGCATCCTCAACCGAGGAGCTTCTCCCGCCGTCATAGAATGCTTTAGCCCATTCAATGATGTGAGCGATTTCATAATCGTTTTCCATTCCAACCATTACAGCCTTTGAAAAAGCGACAAAATGGGTTCTGGTGACAAGGCGCTTTGCTATCTTCTTTTCGTTTTTGTCGCTCATGTTACATCCCGTGTAGATGTTATGCATAATGTCAAAGTAATTTTGCAGTTCAGAGGCTTCGCCCTCAGTAACGTCAGCGTTTTCAATGATGCTCCTGAATATCTTGGTTTCAAAGGACATGTTTTCATCCTTGCTGAAGCAGATTGCCCAAGCTTGCATGACCAAATTTTCATGGTCGTACCTGACCCTGCCTTTTTCGCTTACAGCTAAGTTGATCAAGTCATGCTTCGTTAGCTGCTGAAACATTTGAAGCGACCTCGCTTTAACCCTTGTAAGTTCAACGGCTGTCAGTGGCTTACCATTGTTAAGCCTGAAGAAGATGTTGTCGTATTGTTCCTCGGTCAAATCTTCAAAGTAATATATGGTAAGTGAGAAGTCTTTTATTGCGTCTTGCGCCCATTCGGGGAGATCAGAGAACGAGTGTTTCGATAAATCATGTTCGTTGCCATCTGCGTCCTCTACAATAAAATCTTCGCCAAGCATGAACTCCCCGTTCATGAAGCTCATAATAGCTTGTGTCCTTTGTTTACCGTCAAGCCCATCGTATTTCCCATCCTCGCGCTTAGATAGGTATAATGCCGGAATTGGATAGTTTTCTATTAAACTGTGAATGAGCATGTTTTTTCTCAGGTAGTTCCATGTGTAACCGCGCTGTATCGCTACATCAAAATTCACATTGCCTTTCGACACTTGATTTGCGAGAGCTTTGGCAGTCCATTGAATATTAGACTTCTTAATCATCTGCAACATCTCCTTGTATTTGTTTATGCTCCTTCCCGTATTTCAATAGACAGTGTGTATTTCTCATTGAATCAATCATTAATATTTCATTTAGTTTTATTTCTGCCGTATGTTCGACAGAGAGTTTCCCCTCTGTAAATTTTGTTTTGCTATACTCCAAGTGCAGCCGCGAGCTCATCCATGCGGATTTTTACATTTTCGGGTTTTGCGCTTCCTGCGATGGACGCAAGGTTATAAGCATCGCTTGCGGTAACCTTGGTATCCTCACCTGCAAAGAAATGAACTGCTTTTTCGACAAACGCATCTTCCTTAATTTTGTTTCTAATTGCCAAAACAGCCATATACCCTAACGAAATGATATGGGTTTTGGCACGAAGCTTCGAAAACCATTTTTTGTTTTCCTCAACCCTCTTGTAAAATGCAAGCATAAAGTCAAAGGCTTTCTTCAATTCTTTATGCTGTGCATTCGTCATTTTTTCAGACTCAAGGAGGGGCGACCTGAACTTGTTGAGCAATGAAGGGTTTTCTTTGTTTGACAAAATCCATATGTCTTGAACGATATCTTCGTCCACATATTTCATTTTGGCTTTTTCCCTTACCGCCAAAGCTATCGCTTGATGTTCAGCCAGTTCGCTAAATTCCTTTCTGCTCTCTACCCTAATCCTGGAAATGTCAGCGGCTGTAACAGGCTTACCGCTGTTTATTCTGGTAAAAATGAGAATTTGGTCATCGCGGTTGGCGTTGTCAAACCAATAGACACGCAAAGCGTAGCTTTTGATTTTGTTTTGAAGCTCTTCTGGAAGCTTTGCGAATGTATGCCTGGCGATTGCATACTCGGAGCCGTCATCCAATTTTACAGGCGGTGTGTTCAAATGGAGTTTATACATCCCATTTACAAAGTCACACAATGCCCTGTTGCGTTGTTTACCCTCAAGCCCCTGATACTTTTCTTCAACTTTGTTGAAGTAAAACTCTGAGATTGGCAAGCCTATCAATACAGAATGTATCAGAAGGCTGCATCTCCTGTTGTCCCAGACATACCCTCTTTGAACGGAAAAGTCAAAATCTAATGACCCTTTCTCGTTCCTTGAAACAAGTTCGCTTACATTCCAGCTCAACTGGTTCGCTTCCGTTGCCATTGTCCCCATTACGTAACCTCCTCAGGTTTAATTAAGTCTACCGGATGAACTGGCGAATTCAATATTTTTCGCCGTTCATAACATGATTCCATTCTTGCAATCACGGATAGCTGGCGAATCGGACTGCCTTGACAGGTTGAGTCTCACAATTTCTTCAGCTATTTAATTGGGAGACTCATTAGGTTTAAGATGACTTATTTATGATTAAAAGCGATTTTCCAATCTTCATAATCTATCCGCCATTTTCTTGTGTTGGCGAGTAGTTCATTTCTGTTGGTGTATTTAACCGAAAATTTTTCTGCTATTAATTCCGGGCTTACATGGTTCCCTGATTTCTCATGCATGTACAGTTTATAGAAAACACCTGAATAATTTATGTTTCTGGCGGGAATAGACTTTGTTTCGTTTGCAATGAATACGCGGGATATCATTTTCCTGAATGTATTAAGTGAGCAGGGGTCATTTGTATCCCCTTTATCACCGGCAATTGCCCGGAACAAGTATTTGTTGTCAACCAGACTGTATTTAATGTACTCGGAAGTGCTGCTTGATTTCGAAACTTCTGCTCTGCCATTTTTCTTTTCTATGAAGGTCAGCTCCGCACACTCTTTCCACAGGGTTGCAATAGAATCATCGACCATGAAAAGCCTTTCATCTGACAGGCGAACAACATTACTATCATAATCAAAGCTATCTTTTTTTAAGGAGCGTATCTCATTAAGGTCTATCCCTTGATACAGCAGGCGAAAAAGCAAAGTAGTAATTTTTGACCTATTCTCGTAGTTTATATAGTCCTGCCCATCATCTAATATCTGTTGTAGGTGTTCCGGATCTTTTATCATCGTATTTACTATGGCTTCGTTAGAGCTGATACTACCGGGAGTGAGCATGTGAATGTGGCTTTGACAACCATCCACCCCATTAAACCTCGCCCAGTCGATATAGCTCCTCAGTAAACTTAGAAGGTGTCCCCGCGTTTCTTCCCTGCGGATACTAAGGGATTTCAACGTACTTATTAATTCTCCTTGGCTCATTTCATAAATATCTTTTGAGAGTTCATTTTCTTTTGGAGCTAGGCGTATAAAATACCTTCGTAGCGAATCTTTGTTTGTTTTGTCGGAATCCATATACTTTTGCTTTTGTTCGCCGTTAAACATCATCATTTCAGACATGATCGCTCCTTTCCCTAATAATATTTACAATGATTTTTGCGTGGGGGAATTTATGCTGTTATCATATCACAGTAAAATAGCAGTGTCAATCAATATTTGTTTATTGTCTGTTGTTACAGTGTTACATAGAACTCATTCCCGCTTCTTTTTATGGTTGATGGGGATATTGTACTCTTCGTTTAATTTTCTTAGCTTATCAGCAAGCTCTGGACTGAATTTCCCGGTCTTTTCGTTCCAACTGTTCCCGTAACTAGTCGCTCTCCCTTTGGAATCAAAAAAAGGTAATTTACTGCAATGCTTGTTTTCTAAAGCAACCTTCTTTCTGATATACTCTTGTGTCTGGGTTGTAGAACGCGTTTTTGAATTAATCGCTGAAACAATATTTCTCACAAGGCAGTATGCGATATAAATAATTATGCAAATTAATATCATATAGAAAATCATTTCGTACATAGCGTGACCGCCCTATCTCATTTACTTTTTATTGCATCTATCATACCTTTGAGCGCACCGAGCAAATCATCGGAAAAGAGAACCCAATCCTGAATGAAGCAGTCCAGTGCATCTTCATTAAGAAAAGTGGCGTATTCCATTTCAAATATTTCGCCATCGTCCTTGTCTATATTATGATACGGTAGACAGAGGAAACCCTCCTGGACGACAACAATCAACAACCCCGCATGAAGCCCATCGGAAATCGTATATCGCCATATTAATTCATTACCGAATTTTTCAACATACTTTTCACGAACTTCTGACAAAGCTCGGTCACTTTCCCGGTTTGCCTTTAAGTATTCCATCAGCTCTGATTTTGAGTATAGCTCAGACGATCTTTCCATTACTTTTTTTAATGTCATTTTTTACCCTCCATGAAAAAACGAGTAAAACAAAAGTGTGATTTTATACTACTATGCATACCGCTGCCGTGCGTTGGCTATACTGGCAAGCTGGTTTGAGTACTTGATTATTTTTTTTCGGGCAATATTTAACTGCTTGTGGGTCAGAGTCCTGCCTGATAGAAGCCATTCGGCAATGTTTGACATAAACTCAGCGTCATGTCCATTAAATCCAACTCCGTTGTTTGCGCTGGTGGTCTTTTCTATTTGTTCTTCGGTTGTTTGAAACTCATACAGCGTTTTTACAGAACGGGCTACCATCTCGTCGTTTGTTTCAAGCAGAAGTTTGATTTCTTCCTTTTTCCACACTTTGAAATTCATGAAAACCTCCAATCGTTTATTTGCAATCCCATAAGTCCTTGTAATCCTGCAGTATTAATTCCCTGCATTCTGATGGCAGGTCAGAGAAAGATACCTTGCTTCCACCGGGAATGAAACGCATTCCGGGTTGGCATTCACCCCACTGCCCAAATCCAAGAGGGTGAAACGGGATGTCGTTCATCGCCCTGTACAGGATTGTACCTTTGGGATAGCCAGCCAAATGAACATAGGTGAACACAACTGTAATGTAGCCAACGGCAGGATTCCTCTTTTGCATGTAGCAACGAATCCTTCTCGTACGCTTGAGGGATATGGTGGAACTTGTCAATGCGGTTGAACTGCACGCAAGGGTAGCATCAACAGACAATATTGATTTACATCAAATCAGTTCAGGGTTAGAAGTTGACGGTGTTGTAATTGACGAAGGCGACATTTTATTACTTAAAATGCAAACCGAGAATACCGAGAACGGGCTGTATGTTGTTGATTCCGGTGAATTGATTCGTGCTGATAATTTTAACAGCCCATTGAATATAAGAAATGGTTTAATCATATCTGTTCTTGAGGGCGAAACCAATGCTGACACACAATGGGAAACAAGCATTGGATCAAGGTTGCTTGTAATTGATATAACTCCGATTAGCTTTATTCGGAAAATCACAGAAACAGCCCGTATAGTAGAGCTTACATTTGAAATTGAAGGTGACGATGAAACGGTTGTTTTTGACATCACCCATGACCTTGACACGATGAACGTGACACATGAGGTATACGACACAGAAGGGGATTCCGTGATGATAGAGTTTAGGCGCACAAGCAGCAATACTGTTAGGCTTTCGCCCGGTGAACCATTAGGGGTGGATAATAACTTGGTCTTAGTAATCAGGGCTGAAATAGACCCCAGCCATTAATCACACATGGAGGTGTAAATTATGTCTGGGATAAGAACCTATGTACAGACAGATATGCGCGTCGCTCCAACACAAGATAACCATCTTGTGAGGTTGCGAGACATGATTGAATATGTCAATGCTCTTATATCTGAAGCTGTCCGTGTTGTTGCAACTTTCCCGCTGGCTCTCGATGACAATGCTTTGCCCATAATTGTCGATGGCGTAGAAATAGCAGAGGGTGATAGGATATTGGTTGCTGGACAATTGGATAGGACAACAAACGGTATATATATTTTTCACAGTGAGGGTATGGTTCGTGACAATAATTTCAACAGCACGATAAACATAACGCCCGGTATGATTGTGCCTGTTCTTGAGGGTGACACTTATGGTGGAACCCGATGGCGGACTGTGCTTGGCGGAGTTCCTTTTGTCATAGGCGTAGTAAACATCGATTTTCAGCAAGAAATAGTTGACTTCTCAAAAGTTGTGGAGATGACCTTTGATATTTCCGGCGATGAAAATAGTATGGAGTATGACATAACACATGGTCTTCGCACAAAGCATGTGACGCATGAACTATTTAATGAAGACGGAGAAACTGTAGTTGGGGGTTTTAGACGTTTGAACGCTAATATTGTAAGGGTAACTTTTGGGGTGCCTTTAGGCGTTGGAAACGACCTCACGTTAATAATTAAAGCGGAAGTTGACCCGACGTAGTACGGAGCGTGCATTCATGAAAGGAATTAAATACAAGTCGCAGCTAAACATGGCTGTCCCCCCTACCATGGATAGCCATGTAGTGCGGCTAATGGATTTGAAGGCGATATTAAAATATATAGTTGATACACATGTTTCAGATTTGGCTACGGCCGAGGAGCTTTATGAACTTAAATTATACTTGCTTCTGCAAATGAAAAACTTACAAGAGCAGTTTGACAAATCAGACACTTCTGATTTGTCGGGAGAATTAAACGATATAAGATTTGTCCTTGACACTAAAATAGCGGATGTTACAGATAAAATAAACAATGCTAAATTGTTTGATGGGATACCCAAGATAACTCAGGTGAGGATTCCGGCATCTCAATTCCGTGATGAATACATAAACTCAGGTGTATCCATTCTCCTTGACCGTCCCGCTCCTGCCAATTGCTTCATTCAGTTTCACAGATATGCAGGAAGGACAGGGCATCGAACCAGTAATAAAACCGGGATTCGGGGAAGGAGAATACGGAAAGCGTTCAGGCCAATAGACATTAACAGCGCAAGAATTCACGGTCAAAATTATTGGGTGCTTCCTGTACCGCAAGGGGCAAGGGTTGTCCATACTGCTCCAATAAGACAATTGTATCGGCCACCGAGGACGAGAGGGCCAGACACAAATTTCCATCAAAACCGAATGCCCACTAACCTATATCAAGGGTTGGGCTTCAAGCATGCACTCTCAAACACAGCAACAATTATTGTTAACAGGCAACATGCGAATAAATGTATCTATAAATTTAGCGTTGGCGTTTTTGGTACTTCCGGTAATTTTGAATCCGGGGAATTGTCAAGCGAAAGCTTGCTGATTATGAATTGGATATTGGCTCCTTGGGCGATAACATTGCGTAATAACAATTTGAATATAGCCTCAGGGGGAATGAAATTAATTGCGAAGCTGTACTAAAAAGTTGTTTCAGTTATATACATGTCCCTATTTCCTAATGGATTGGCTGTGGGGCTGTGCGAAATAAGCCGCCACCGATGTGAGTTAACTGGGGTGTTGGGGCGGAGCGAGATTATGCCGCTACCGTTGGGTTGGACGGGGCAGAGGCAGCAATGCCGCCGACGATGCCGATTCATTAGTAAATAGGGGCGTGTTTACTGAAGAATGTAAGGAGTAAAAAATATCAAACAGATTAAAGTCAAGAATGGGGACAGTAATTTATGGCGTTCGAAATAATGTTTTCTCAATATGTCTTTCCTTTTTTAGGCACAGTAGGAACCTGTGGTCTTATAATTACAATTGTTTCGGCAGTCATAAACAGGAAGAAATCAAAAGCCGAAGCAAAAAAGATTAATGCTGAAAGCTCTAACATTACGGTTGAGAACTCTATCCGCTTGGAGAGTCTTGCGATTGAGCGTTATACCCAAGAGGTGGATCGATATGCGAAAGCAATGGATATGCTTGAAGAAGCAGAGCGGCTTTTAAGCGAAGTACGTTGCGAATTGCAAGAAACACGCCGAAAGCTTGAGGCGGAGAGAAAATACAGCGACATTCTTATGGAGTTTTTACAAAGAAACAATATCGAAGCACCTACAAGGGAATACATTAATTAATAAGGGGTAATGTGAATTGAGCGGGTCTGATATAAAAGAGTTGATACACGAAGTCATGGATGAAAGGGCTTATGCAGCCAGAGTTCCAACAAGGAGAAAACAGGCGCAGGGTAAAAAAAACATGGAAACATCTAAAGCTCTGATTCTTTTTGCATCACTTATGTATACGCTAACTTGGGTTGTCGCTGTATACTCTTGGTTTAGCGTCAGCGTAATTCCAAACGAATTATTGAAATACGCGACCTATCTGTATGGTGTGGCTCTAGCCATTTATGGGGGTAAAGCCGCTTATGAGAACAAGCCAAAAATCGCAAGCGGGTTTGAGCATGAGGCTTGCAGATGCTCAAACCATGAGTTTCCGTAAGGGGTGATTACATAATTCAGCAAGAGAAAGACCTCTATGTTATCTAATCATGATATAGCGGTCTTTTTATACGGGAGGTGAATGTCATAGCGGGAAGGCAAAAAGGAAGCACCACAAAACCAATTAATGGGGTGCAAAGACATACTGAAAAATCCGCTTTAACAGCGCCCCCGAAAGAAGTTATAGAAAACAAAACATACTATTGTACGAGTTGCGAA
>Ga0209755_10008484_pt1 | contig 10992 bp, 11 predicted proteins | sample TergutCo191P1_FD_187301 | JGI IMG/M metagenome (GOLD analysis project Ga0209755, IMG submission 187301) | Cornitermes sp. P1 segment gut microbial communities from Petit-Saut dam, French Guiana - Co191P1 (SPAdes) (version 2) | ecosystem: Host-associated > Arthropoda: Insects > Digestive system... | reverse complement strand
TAAACCAAAGGTACATATTTTGATTAATACATTGAACAGAACAAACAACCAAGACATCAATAACAATGCAAAATCAAATTGCCTCAACACAAATGTAATTATATATATATACACACACACACAAAACATCTGTGGGCAAAAAGTGACACATAGTGCATGTTAATATGCAAATGAGGCAATAAAAATATCCAACTTTCTATCAGAAGGTGCTGAACAATTTTCTGAACTACGCGTATTTTTTAAACAAAGTAACAAATTTACAGGAAACTTTTTCTCCAGAAATATGACTGACTGTGTTGGCTTAGCAAATACTGCACAAGAAACACTGATACATGACTTGGATGCAGGATATAAATAAGAGACCCTTTTCTTCTCAAAGAAGCAGAACTTCAATTCTGAGATATGGCATACTGTGATGAATGACATAAACTTCAAAACATCAATTATTCTCTAGTGTCTCAAACATTATGGTTGAACCTCTTACGTATGCCCCCACATATATATATATATGTCTGGCATGTACGGTAATACTTCCTAAATTTTATTATACACGAAACATACTTAAAACCATGTGTTTTATGGACACACTATATGAGCTCCCACACGAAGACGCACAATACATCCATAGTTACTTCCAACTGTATTTTTTTCCTAAACCTATCATATTTCCTTATATTTTGTTCCAATTTTAAAGTTAAAATTTACATATTTTAACTTACTTTACTTGACAAACACCTCATTTTACAATTACTTTTCTTGCAGATATACAAACGTGCATTTCTATATATGTAACTCCTTGTGTGAGGCTGTGAGATCTTGGCCATAATTTTTATGCAAATAATTTCCTTTTTATAATTCTTTATACATCCTGATGATGGCTACAGTGAGGTAGGTGAAACATATAGCCGTTATGTGAAAAACATATGTTGTGTAGTTGATGGATCAGCTCAGTTTCTATAGAATTTCATTTGGTTGATGAAGGCAGATTTCTGAAGCTACCAAGTCAGTACAGCATACTACAAATATACATCAACATTTCTGACACAGATGCCCTTTAATCTTAAGTTACTACAAAGTGTAAAGTTTTCTTCATACAGAAACACTCCTAGGGACATTATTTGGTAAAAAGCCATTGGATTTTATCCATTCCTTTTATATGACAAAGAGTGAACACCACATTCTGCAGTTAAAAAGACAACGTTTAACTCTGGGAACTACAACTTAGGTACAGTATGTCACTACTTTCTGTTACGTTACAAAAGACAATGTTTATCTCTGGGAGCTACAACTTCGGTATAGTATGTCACTACTTTCTGTTATGTTACAAAATGCACACAGCAGTATGCTACTGCACAGTTACAAGTCACACTTAACCTCCTAAGGACCAAGGTTTAAATAGTCAGCACACGTCACTGGCCCAGTGTTAAATGCCAAGATCTTTGCTACTACTGCATGTGTCTGACAACTTTAGTCATAACTGGGTCACTCACCATTACACTCATTCAGCTGAAAATGAAATCATCATTGGGCTTTGACTGATATCATCACTGGGCCTTAAAAGATTAACTGTACTGAATATACTGTGCCTGAATAAATTTGATGTTCCAATAAACTGCAGTTACAACTATGTTGATTCTGTCATAAATAAATTAAAGGTGAAGTTGTCCCTGTTTCTAGACACCATGGACAAAGATGGAGGGGAGTAGGAGGCAGAAGCCCAAGTTTCCTTTAAACCCCTCAGGAACAAGCCATAGTAGCTACATTATATGAGGCTGGGTGGGACCCACGGCCACTTTGGAGGCAGTGGTGTAGAGAAAAGTCCTTGTGCCTACTGGGAATTTGAATGTTATTGTCCTGTCCAGCCTGTTGTCTTTCACTTTACTGAATTAGCCTGGTTCATGTCATTTGTAAAGGACTGGTACTTCTACTAAGTTGATGAAGCAGTCCCCTTTGAGAAGCTCATAGTTCTTAGCTGGTCAGAAAGTTACTTGCCAATATGGAATTAACACATTCACAAGTCTTTCACTGGTCCCTGTCCAAAGCCAGCTGAATTCATTTCATATCCTTACATTCTACTTTACGTATAGAAGACAGTGCCTAATTTCCATACACCATTCAAATTTAAAGTAAGAAAACACAAAAGTTTGGTGAACAATATTTCTGCAAGGAGATGACAGATTCTGGAACAGTAATACTTACTAAATTTATTTCAGAAAACATATGTATACAAAGACAAAAATGTTGCAAAAAATAAGACAAAAAATGTACACCAATTTACACAACCATTTCAAATTTTGTGGACCGTACAATCATTCAGTTCTACAAACTTGCTTTGCAGCATTTCCATCTACAACTCTCACTTTTAGGAATATTTTGTGCATCACTTAATTCTTCACACAGTAGTTAATAATCAATAATGACACTGTCAAAGAGTGCCAAATTGCAATAAATACAAGTCTAGGTACTTGCAGTATGCAAGCACATAGACTTGTATTACATTTTTATATCTGGGAAGTACAAATGACATTCAGAAAGCATACAAAACCATCATGTCTGGAACCGTGAGTTTTTCCTAAAGGAAATAATTGGTTCATTAATAGATTACAGATAATGTGCAGAGGTTACACAGCAGTGTATGGAGTAACGTAACAATATAATGCAATGAACTGGGAAAAAATGAGAAGGAAGAAAGGGTCACATCTTGTTTTGAAGTAACATCCTGTCATTTTACATGAGGGACAGAGAGGGAAAAACCTCTCTTTACAGCCGGTTTCAAATGAGGTACCTCATAAATAATAATTAATGGGCCTTTACTGCTTCAGCCTGTTATAGGCCAGGAATTTTTGCTCATCTGCTATGTCACCCTGTGATTTGTAGATACCTTCCAACACTATTCCCCACAGTTAACACTAACCTGTTGCCTCTACATTTGTTATACTGTACAGTTCACTTTTTAAATTTACCATCACATATCAATGTCCTGAAGGTGATGTTACCAGTTTTATCTAACAATCCTATCCCTTTCCACCATAAAACAAACCTTACTTTCTTCCTACATACTAAAAGTATATACTCTACACACACCAGAAATGCCAACTTCAAGTTCTACCTTCCACCACTGTCAAAACTTTTTTAATTTTGAAAAATAACTTCACCATATCTTCATAGCAAATACTTCACATTCACCAACACCTGTCACTTGATGTTAACCCCCAAGGGACCCATTCTCCCCCCAGTACTGTGACAGACCTGCCCTATTCTTCCCAATCACAATGCAAAGCATCTGTATAATACTAGCCCTCATTCCACCCACTGTAATCCAGGCACCTTATTTCACCAGCTTTCCTCCAATCACTCTTGGCTATATAGAGATCTGGATGTCTTTTCTCCACCCACCTCAGGTCTGAAGACATTTTCTCACAAATTCCATCCCATTATGGCATAAGTATTTACTCATAATGTTTCTTTCACTCTATCCCTGTCTTTTAATGCCTTCTGATTTATTTACAAGTCATTCTTAAGTAACATTATACAACAATGTACACAAATTCACAATCCTAAATTACTTTCTGCAACTTCTTGTTAGGGCCCAATCTTTCTCATCCTACCAATGAATGGCTCACCTGTCCTCAGCAATCACCAGAAGCTGTGTCAGGCAATTCCCTTGTACAAGGTAGATCACCTTCAATATTTATAAACAGTAAATTTTATAAACACCTTTTAACTATGCAACTTCAATCCTGTCTTTCACAGCACACACAAAGACATTTACTGAATGGTAATTCAGGTCATTTAAAAATAAAATTACAGGCATATAGTTTATGCCAAAAAAATTTATCTTAATTTAAGCTCGCTCCATAATATATTTTTCCAAAACTGAATAAAAGTAGTCATAAATTCACTTTCACAGATAATTTAAATACACTGCATTCTTGTACTTTAATAAAAATAATCTTACACAAATATATACAGATATATATGTATGTATGTAGGTAGGTAGGTAGGTAGGTATTCTGCTATCCCAATTTCTGACAGCTCACACAAATGTACCTCAGGTTCCTGATTTCCAATGCATCAAGAGAGATGATGTCACCAACAAGTTTCATGTCTCCAAAGGGTTACTTTTATCCAAATGTGCAACAAGAATTTGTTTTACGGGCTGTTTTATAGAAGGCTTTAGACTGCATACTTAACCCTTCTGACTTTGCTACCAAATCATCCAGTTTCTCTCCTCGCTGTAGAACTGCTTGTATTGTGTCATGCTGAAGTGGAAAATATATTTAAAATTACCAAATATAACTACATTAACAGTAACAAGTTAGGAAACACATTAACATCACAACTGTGGCATGTTCAGTCTGTTACTGTATTTAGTTTTCAGTTCATGAGTGCTACCTTTCAACACTGACTTATAATTATTGCAGACTAGGCCAGCAAGACAAATGGACAGACACTTTTCACTTTATGCAAGAATGGCCAATACGTGAAATTATGCTATTTCTAAGTAAAAGAGTAGCTGCACCTACTTTTTCTTTCTTTCACCTTGGATCTCTAAAAATATCGCTCCTGTTGGTCCCTGTTCCCCCATTAGACAGAAAATCTTTAAAGCATTTTATCACACCCAGTCCAACGGTTCTCAAGTTATGAGAAGAAACAACTCAAAAATCCCTCTTGTTCAATTATCTTAAAAAATATGAGCTTTTATGACAGAGTCTCTAAGAGTCTCTGTCAAAAAATGTGTTTCATTTATCTCCAAAACTCCTGTTTTAAAACATTCTGCACTTCATTAATATTTCCCAAGCTTTAAATATCTGTAGAAAGGTCTTCAGGTAGTAAATGGAGTTTGTTACAAGGTGAAGTCTTTAAACAAGCCTGTGCCTTTTGTGCAGTTTTAAGTTCTGTGCAATCAACCATGGTAATAGAATGACAGATACATCACCATACACCACTGACTGCTGCAGAATGGGGAATATTATAATTAACACCCTGATCCCTACATGATGAAGACAAGTAGCAAATGACTTTCAATCAAGGAAATTCCTTACCAAAATTATCTTTGTTTCATCTAGGTCTTCTTGTATCTTAGTCATAGCATCAGCCTCTCTGGGATTCTGGTATTTAGAAAGGTATGTGTACAGCTGAGGGAATGATATTGTAGCTTCAGAACCAACTGGCCATGATGCAGCTGGTACACTCAATGCAAAATCATCAAGAACCTGTAATCATGTCAGAAATTAGGAAACGGTAATAGCAACTTTTATAACAAACTATTACATACGAAAGGAACTGCTACACAGATTTACAATTCATATGATAATTAGCAGCACATTAATTCAGTACTTGGCATAGTAATTAATAATGCAGATGATAATTCATTTGTACATCTCACCTTAACTACTGCCTCAGACACAAAATAATACATTCTGATACAGCAAAAGAAGACTGGCCGCTGCACTTCTTACATTCAGAATATAAAGAATAAGACAAAAGTCCCTTTGCACCTATGCATGAAGGGAGCTTCACTGTGCCAGGAGTGAAAGTCCCAAACATAAAACACTTCAGGTGACACATGTGTACAGTTTGTCTACAAGTGGGCCTGTCTATATGCCCATGGGGTCAATTCCGACACGTAACTGCCATTGGGACTTCCACTCTAAACTACATACTACTACCAGCTTGAGCACATGGATATTTAGCTCATCCTGTATTTCATGCATATTATTTCAGGCCTATAGTAAACATTAATTAACACAAAACAAGTGATAATGTAACAACTATTAAACCTTGCACATTCAAGGAACAAACAAGACTCTTCTTGTAAATCAGCAAACTTTCCTGCACACCCAGAAAGCTTGCTGTAATTTATTTTGTGTATGATCCATTACTGGAATTCTGTCAAGGCAAAATGGTTAAGTTCAACACCAGGTAACCAATTTCGTTACTTTTCTTTACCACTTCCACTTCTGCTCCTCTACAAGTCCAACTTCATAATCAAGTACAATATAAGACACAGTCCTCCTGTCCCCATACATGTGATGATTGATCCCTTCTCTGCTCCTGAGATAATAAAAATTACCCATTACATTGAAACTTCAAGATTCAAATTCTGCTGCAGAATACTGAAGTCTACTGGGATGTCACACCATGTGGACAGGCATATGGTTACTGACATTACAAAGGACTGTAGTTGTTTCATTTTCTTGAACTACTTGATGCTTCAGATGAAGACACCACATCCATTGAAACAAAGATAACTACTTACCGGATGACACTGAATAACAACCCTGAAGACTTCAAACTACACTGAAACTCTTAGATAAGACACAAAGAGTGTTAATGTACAGCAGGAATTGCCCCACTAGCATTCCATCAGTTATGGTGAATGGTCATATCATGTGTGATCAGGTTGTGTTACTTTTAGTTAACTTTGTATTACTTTTGCATCTTACAGTCACCTCTGTAACATAATGTCTGATGTCACACAATTGCTGACAGATATCTGTAGTTGTTACAACAATGCTAAAACAGTTACTACTCTTGAATTATGGCATATATTCGTTTCACATTTCTCCAACAAATACAAATGCAGTAAATACGGGTACTCTGAGTTTGGAGTATTTAATTTAGTTTAATTCATATTGATCTGTGTCCTGCCATAGTTATCAATGTACAAGCCATGAATGCACACCGACGGCTGAGCTAAAGCTCAACTCATAATTAATATCAGCCTGTACTTGTCATTAAGACATACTGGGAATACAGATATAGCTCCATTCATTCTTCACCTTGTCCTGGCCACTTTATCCCCTGTGGAAAATGCTTCATCTACCCACCAAGTAGGAGACTGGGTGAGTCCCAGAGCCAAACGGAACAATGACTGAGTAACGTCATGAACAGTGAAGCATACATAAAACAGTACTTCTGCCACAAAGTCACCAGCAGATGAAGTCATTTAGGCACATCCTGAAGATGTCATAGTTTTGTAATGTTGTCCTTTTACTGTCATTACAATAAATATTTACATACATACTTTTCCAAAATCAAAGAAATACCTGTATGTGTGAAGAGTTCTTTAATTCAGTCTTCATGTGTGAACAATTAAATTATTTAATAGAAAGCTAAAGAAAATGGTAAATATATCAACATACATCAGTTCTAGAAATGGACAATGACAGCAAACCTTTTACCAATTACAGTCTACACTTGAATGTTCAAGGGAATGAAACACTTTCTAATCTAATAGTCTCTCACACATATTCAATATTGGAACAGAAAATGGATCCTCTAATAATTCTAAACTGGAAATCAAATCAAAACCAAACAGTTCCACTTTAAAAAAAAAAACAGTTGTTAATAGAACAAGTACTAGACCAAAGCAGTCTCCTTTGCTGAGATCTGATGATTTTTTATGGTAAACAAGGACCACAGTGCAGGAGATAACTCCATGATAAATAGTTCTATTAAGGTTATGCAAACTCTCAGTAGACAAAAAGATAATCAGAAATGTGAGAACCAAGATTCTAATCATTTAAAGTGGCAGCTTCAAGTAAGTAATGATCCTCTGTCAAATTAAAATAAGACAAATGGTTTTATGGTGTATCACCAGAACATTAGGAGTCTGTTAAACAAAACAGTGGAATTAATAAGTTTCTTGTCTCCTAACTTTCCCCAAGTATACATAAGTGAGCAAGACTAACAAGATGCACACTTTTTCTTAATAATTTATTTCAATTAAATTATCCAAGACATGTTTCAAACAAATAATTGTTCATCATCAGGAGGTCTGTACAGGCAGCTTACAGTATTTTACCATGCTGAAATTATATTAAAACTATATAAATTGTCTAGACATAGATTAAGTTCATACAATGTCATTAAAAGTATAAAAATTTTTGGATCATGATGTACGGTTTTAAAATTCATCCACTCCATTGGCATGTGCAGAATGCAACAATTCCTTGCCATTCTCAGGAGCTTCTTCAATTCCTCTCTGACATGTCCTTTCTCCTGCCACCCTTCTCCACCAACTATTCTTCCATCCTCCCTCACTTCATCTTGCCATATATTCCTTGGTCTAATTCTCAATCTTGTTGTTCCCAAATTCATATATAATACTCTTTGGGAATTCTATTTTCTTCCACTCTCTGTACATGCCTAAACCAACGCAATCTAACCTTATTGTCTCCGTTATAGCAGGGTTTTTAACAATTGCATAAATTTCTTTATCGGTTAACACCCTCCAATTTTCTTTTTCTTTGTCATATACTGGGCCTAAAATTCTTCTATACACTGTCCTTTCAAAAATGTTCATTTGCTTTCTATCTCTATTTGTTAGTATCCAGGTTTCTGATGCATATGTTAATGTTTTGTCTATTATTGTGTTCTTTAGTCTTAATTTTAGTTTATTTGATATGTTTTTATTTTTAAAAAATTTTTGTAGCATAAAGTATGTTTTGTTAGCATTTTTTAATTCCTTCTTGCAAGTCTATTTGGTAACTGTTATCTTCACTAATTATGACTCCGAAATATTTGAAATTTTCAACTCTTTCAAATTTGTAAATTTTTATTTTGAAATGTCCTATTTTATTTTGTTTTAAACTGTTTTTCCTTTCCACTATCATATATTTTGTCTTTTCTCGGTTTACCTGTAGTCCTAACTTTCTAGCAATGTTTTCCATTTCTACAAAAAGTTTTCTTATTTCTACTTCATTTTTTCCAATTAATATAATGACATCTGCATATGCCAATATATTCAGTTGTTCTTTACTAATCTTTATACCCCTAGAAAACATTTTTATCCTCTGTATCACTTTTTATAATGCCAAATTAAATAATATTGGTGATAAAGGGTCACCGTATTTCAATCCTGTTTTATTTTCGAAAAAAGATGACAATGTTCCTTCTATTCTAACTGCACTTCTTGTCTTTTGTACACACGTTTTACACATATTTATTAATTTAGTAAGAATTTTAAATTCTTCCATACATTTCCATAGCATGTCTCTATGTATAGTCATAAGCCTTTTGAAAATCAATAAATAAATATTGTACGCTCTAATTATACACCCAAATTTTCTTGTTTATTATTTTTAATGCTAAAATGTTCGTCAATTACAAATCTTCCATCTCTGAATCCATTCTGATAGTCCCCCATGACTTTTTCAATATATGGTTTAATTTTTTCCAACATTATATTCGACAAAATTTTGTAAGCTGCATTTCCTAATGCTATTCCCATGTAATTCTCACATCTATCTTTGTCTCCTCTTTTGTGTATAGGAACTACTATTGTATCTTTCCATTCTTCAGGTATCCTTCCCTCCTCCCAAATTTGTCTTACTAGTCCATAAATTCATTCAATAGTTTATTTCCTCCATAAGGTAAAGCAGTCCATGAAACTGACTGCTTCACCCTTGAACACAACTGATGGGTGTTCCCAAAACATCAGCACATAACTCCCACTCTATGCTGTGTAAAATCCCAAAAGGAGCACAGGTCTCATTCACACCACAGTGGGAGTCTGAAAATGCATGTATGAGTTTTGCTTATTGTACTTGACAATGAACCCTTGGAATGTCCATCAAGCCATTTTATGCAACATGTTACTGCAGAGAGTTTTCTAGACATGACTTTCGTAAAGTAAGCTTATTGATTCACATCATAAGGCAAGAGGCACTTAAAAAAAACATTGACAGCTGAAAACACTGTACAAGAGAACAACCTACAAAGACAACTGCTGCTTGCATTACACCATATGCATTATTTGTCTGTTTGTTTATTTTCACGTTCCATAGATCCAAATTAGGTTACAAAAACCTTAAGAATATAGACATTGTCAAAGGATCACATTCATATCGTTCCTGCTTCATAATTTGGGTAGTTAGTATTTTCATTGCTGGTAGAGGTGATGAAGATTTATAATTTATTATAATGGCATTATCTTTTCCTTCAAACATATTAAATTACTACATTAAATTAAGCTATTACCTTGGTAAGCAATGTGTGTGAGACACGATGGGGATAATCATGGTCTGATATCAAAACTCCAGCTAAGTTATCTCCTCGAACATACACGTGACACATGTATTCTGAAAAAAAGGCGGCGTTTAATATAACGTAAGGTATGTGTAATGTATGTCCGCATCGCCCATTTGGCAAACCCTATTTACCTCCTTCTTTCACCGACTGTCTTGCAGCAGTCTGTGTTCTTTCTACAATTGTTTTACTAACAAACGCCATAAATTCTTGAACACTACCCCTTTGAAAAAAACTAAATGTCGTTAGTTCGTACGCGGATTTCAGCCAAATTGCATTATTTGGCCCCTTAAACAGCACGCTCAAAGCATAAATTTTCACCATTCTTTAAGTTCCGAAACCACAAGACAAATCTCGTACCTAATCGCACACACTCTACAAACTTGCGAACAAATATCAAACAACCCTTCAGGAAAACTATACAAATATCTAAAACATAGATAATAACGGCATTTATGGCGATAGCCCTTGCTTAAAACTTAAGTGAAAAATGCATACGTCTCATAGCACTCAAGAAACAGTTTGACACACCACGTCTGTCAAATCCGACGCCATCTTGGATCATGGTCGCCAATCATAAGACACGAAAAACATACGAAGTGGCATCTAATGCCAATTTTATCGCGATGCCAAGGATAAAAATTTTGCAATACATTATTTTCAGGTTGCACATTAGTACAGGCCTTAATGCAGTAAACAATTTTTGTCAGCATTATTACCGTTGACATATTGGGTGCTGAATCACTTTGTTTTTAAATTATCCTCCACTACTGAAATATTATCGATAATTAAATCACTTACTCCCAAAAATTCCTCTGGCTATGATGAGTTCTGTACTAATGTATTGAAGTCAAGTGCTGACTACATTTGTTCCCCTTTAACCTATATTATTAATAGGTCTATCTCTTCAGGTATTTTCCCAGAGAGATTGAAATTCTCTATAGTTAAACCATTATA
>Ga0209755_10008483_pt1 | contig 10992 bp, 6 predicted proteins | sample TergutCo191P1_FD_187301 | JGI IMG/M metagenome (GOLD analysis project Ga0209755, IMG submission 187301) | Cornitermes sp. P1 segment gut microbial communities from Petit-Saut dam, French Guiana - Co191P1 (SPAdes) (version 2) | ecosystem: Host-associated > Arthropoda: Insects > Digestive system >... | reverse complement strand
TCAACAGGAGGTAAAGTGGCTACAGAATGAGGCTGACCACTCATCTGCACCTAGTGCTAAGGGTATGGATGAATGTAACTATACCTCCACACTCCTTATATGCCTTTATGGCATGCACAGCAGCTTCACTCTTAGAACTAGATTCACATTCGTTTTTCCACAACACACAAAGTGCAATCAAGCAGCTTCCACCACCTGGCCTCCATCACTCTTCCATCACCACACTTGCCAAAAAAGTCATTTTGCTTCAAGCCACACTCCTGATAAGGTTTTAGTGGTATTAATATCTGGAAAGTCTTTTCTCTCACACCATGCAATCATGGCAGCACAGTGCTGAACAGTAGAACTGTGTGTGGCCCAGCAATAATGCAACATTGCCAAATCAAAAGAAATGTGCAAAAACCTGTTTTTTGTACATGACAATTTTCAACATTTCCAGTATGAAAACTTAAACCTGACTGACCACACAGCAAACATGATGCCCAAGTCCCCTTCCATTTGCCATCAGCCAAGCCCCCTGTTCAACAGAAACTTTTCTGAAAGCATAGTGACCTAGTTTTCAGTGAGTTATAGCCGTACACAATGAGAGGTTTTCACAATTGCTATTAGCACCGCTGCTATCCCACCCCGGCCTACCCATCACACTTTCTGTGGCACATGTCATAGCAGAATTATTTGCACTACCCTCTACTATGTTCACAATAAATAGCACACATTATGCTGTGGCATATTTATCTCATTCAAACTTCTGGTCTCCCAGCAACACTTTCCATCAGCAGTCTGGGTTATAATGGAGTCACTGAGGAACTTCCAGCTGATTACCACAATAACTTGAATTGTTACAGGATACAGTCTACACCACTGCATCAATACCAGCAATGTATGGTGCACCCGTTCAGGCATCAACACATTCTTGAGTTCTCAATCAATGCATAGTGTTCCAACACCAAGAGTACTGACAACAGTGATCAATAAGCAACAGGTTCCTGTAAAACACTGGTTAATTTCCTGGGATACCCTGATGATGTGGCAGGTCCATCTAAAATTCTGCAAGTCCACAGGATAGCATTGTATGTCAGATGCCTGTTCTTCATAGACACCACAGTAAGAACGCCCAAACCTCGGCTCATGTCCTGTGTGAATGCGAGGCTCTGGCCTCACGCAGACATGCGTACCTGGGCTCCTTCTTTCTGGAGCCAGAGGATATTAAGAATCTTAAGTTGGGGGCCATCTGGAACTACAGCAAGGCTGCAGGACTCCCATGATTTGATATGGAGCACAAAGGGCCTGTCTTATTTACGGCCTAGGTGCATCGAGGCTGAAAGGCCCCGAACCCACGTGCAATCTATCTATCTATCTATCTATCTAAGAACGCCTAACCCAATGTTTCCCAACAAGGATTCCACAGAAAATTTTAGAATATACAAAACGTTTCAAATCCCACAAAAAATTTCAAATGTCCTTCAAAATATTGTGGAAATATTTATCTAAGAAATTCATAGTACTGGTGTAATCTCCGTGTGCTATGAAATGCCTCTTTGTTGTCTAGCGTCTAGATGTTTCTAAAGACAGGGGTTCCTCAGGATAGGAAAATGCTCGTGTTCGTCCATGGAAAAAAGGTTGGGAAACATTGCTCTAATCTCTCAGTCATAACACAGCACTATCCTCCTGCACATCCGCCAGCTCCATTATTATCTTAAATAACAATAAAAATAAGTAAATATTCAAAATGACACTTCTCCCACAAACATCCAGTATATTTATAATGCAAAGTGTCAGGCCTCAGCATTCCATTCCATACACAACAGTACAAAATAATTCAGTTGCATAATTTATTACAAACAGCAAGCAAAAATAAAAGCACAACTTCTACACAATACAGAAGTCCTCCCGTCACAAACTGTCACAGGGGATGAAACATGGGTCCACCATTTTAAACCCAAATTCCACCAGCCATCAATGGAACTGCATCAACCCACACCACCAAAGAAGAAATTCAAGTGCACCATCAGCAACAAAAATCACTGCCAGTCTGCAGAGGTAAGAAAGGTGTTATTTTTGTGAACTTATTCGTGACCATCACACTGAAAGGCTGCACAGTCTGAATGACTGGCTCCACTGAGTCTGTCCCACAAGAAGGGTATTAGATGTGTTGCTCTTCCATGACAGTGCCAAAACACACAGGTTTGAAAACCACTGAAGTCATTACAAAATTTATATACACAATGTTGCCACACCCACTCTATAGGCCCACACTGCACATTCAGATTTTCAGCTGTTTGGTGTCTACGAAGACAGCATGAGAGAACACGATAGAGTAGATGAGACACTGCAGAATACCACAAACAAATGGCTGCACAGGAATGAGACTGTCACCAGGCAGGAATGCATGCTGTTGATCAAAGGTGGAAGGCAACTGTTTACAGATATTCAGAATATATTGATAAAAACTATGCCTACTGTAATACTGTAGTTCCATTCAGTGGAACAGTCCAACACCTTACTTGCAAAAAGCCTGATATAAAAAGCAGGAAGTGTTCATTACATTCTAACCTAACACACTAATTCTTTGGTGATTTAATGACAGTATTCAGTAAAATGAGATGAAATCATAAATGATGAGGAAAAGAATGATTTTGAAGACGTCACTCATGACACAATTCATGGTACTATTCATGCATTTGCCTGAACCAACTCAGGAAGCTTATCAAACACATACTCCAATAGCTGGTACCATGCCTGAGATCTGAAATGTGCACCTCCCCAATAGAAGATTGCAGTTACATTACCCCGTTCAGTACACAGTAACACAGTGAGACTGAGGGTACCCACCTCGTATGACACCCATGATAAGAGGGTGTGGGATTGCGGACTTAATATGTAGTGACTGTTCATACAGCGTTTTAAGCTTCTTGTTGTTCTTCTGTGCAGTGTACATCTGTATCTCCAGAGCGTAGATCTCCAACAGCTGTGTTCCCTTCTTCAGATCATCCTCACCTTCATCTGTCTGCAACACAGATGCACAGCCTCTATCACAAATTAGCACCATTCCCCTAAATAAATCTTTATTTTCCATTTATTTAACAACAATCCCAATAGATCAAGAGTATAAAACACTGAATAGTAGAATGTTTGGTGAACAATGAACTGGAGAGGACATGGTAGGAGGGTATCACAAACTGCTTTCAGGTACCCATATGGACTGATGAAAATCACAAAACATCCATCACAACAGTCGGTCTCCAAACCAAAATATGAAACCAGAGTTCCCAGATAAAGGTCAAGCATATGCAAGCAGACAACTGAAAGTGTAATGACTTAACAATATAATTAAACTCACATTTGCATATCACTATCAGATTTATTTACAGTTGTTAGGAATAATATACACTATTTCACACTATCACCTTCTGCATTATTTTGAATTTTGGGTCTTAAGTAAGATTAGTGGCCCCCAACCTATCAGAAATTCCCACAAAACTGGGCACTATTACAAATACATATGCAAGAAATGCAAGGAAACTTCAAGATGAAGTCGCACAAATCCGAGCTCTGGAAATCATCAGACAAAATGAAAATTTATATGACTCACCTGGCAGGACTGGTGCAGCTGCTTGAGTATCTTGGCCAACTTATTGAAGTCTGAACGGTCAAAGTACAATTTTCCGAGCTTCGTGTTTGTTTTGAACCACAGGCGGTCATTTTTTGCATCTTTCAAAGCCTCCAGTGTCGTTTCGTAGAAGTCTTGCAATAATTCCATCTGCACAAGTACTGATGTCAAAATGCTCAAATCTCTTAACATATTCATATTTCATGCTTCTGCATATTAAAGAAACAGGATGGGAGGGCATGGAATGGATTAATCTGGCCCAGGATAAAGACAAGTGGCAGGGAATCATAAACCTTCAGGTTCCCCAAAATTTAGGAAATTTCTTGACTTGAATAAACTATTCAACTACCCCACTTCCTGACTGACTTACAAATAAACTGAGACCACTGCAGTCTTAGCATTAGTAGCTTCACGAATTATCACAAAGTCCTGCCACTGAACTCTTTCCCATGTCAGTCCATTCCATTAAGACCATAGGTTTCTCAATGATTAATATTTTTGATGCTGTTCATCATCCCAGCTTTTCAAAACACAACATTTAATCTCAAATTTGGACAAGAGTTTGAGACTACTTCTGCCAAGGGCACAATGAAGCAGAAGCTTTAACCTGTTATGACAAATGAAATAGAATCAGTTGTCAAAACACTGTGGTTATGATAAAAACAGCATGAGAGGTATGTCAGAATATGAGTAAAAAAAAAAGCAGTTCACTCCAATTCACATCAGATCTTTACTATGTTTTAAATACTAAGTGCAAACTTCTAAATTTCTGAGTGCTCCCAAAAACTACTAACATTTTTTGGATGATACAAATAAAATGAGGTTCATGAAGTTCTCTACTACAGTATCTACGATAGACAATTTACAGAGAACATGGACCACAGGATTGCAACAGATTGACAGATGAACCCACGTTCCACAAACAAAAAAATAAAAAAATAAAAAACTGCTCATAAGAAAACTTAAACCACACCCAAGAATGTTCACATCACAAACACATGCCAGCACTCAAACAAACCACCTGCCCTTCACAGACTTCTGATCTTTATGTTGCACAGTGACAATTCTAACTCCAGACTTAATCATTTAAATTCATCTTGTGTAAATAATTAAAATTCATATTACATATATTTAATATACAGTCTTGCACAACACAGTTTACACTTTTCTTAGGTTACTAGTTTTGATCCATCAGCCAGGCCACCATCAGACCTATTTGTCAACATATGTTTTATGATGTTTTTGTAATGGGAATGAGGTCTCTATCCCATATAAACATATAAGTTGTTGTATGGTTTTTTGTAAGGTTCTTGACATTAATTAGGTCTAAGGGTGACCTGGTTAATGCACTGAAACTAGTAACCTAAAAAAATGTGTAAACTGTGTGGTGCAAGACTATATTAAATACATATAATTTGACTAAAGTGCAATGGAGATGTCACCTAAAGACTGAAAATTAAAATTCAATTACTAACTCACATACTGCATCTTCATTATGAAGACAGACCAGATAAGACTGTTTATGACAATAATGACCACTTATTGTGAAGATCATATGGAACACATACACACACTGTGTGTGCAAAATAAAGTTCTGCAATGTTATGGTAGGTGGTATACATAGTTACCACAGTGTTTTATAGGGTAAGACTGCTGCAACTTGTCTAAGGTACAGCTTGTATTATTTGAAAACCCCTGCATATGCATATAATAACAATCATATCGCCCAACTGCCCAGCTCTTGACTGCACACAATGTTACTACATCACTTATTACTAAGCAGAACTCACATTCTTGGAAGTGGAAATGTAGTCAAGGATGGAGTTGATGGATTTCTCACTGTGGTTGCGTGTTACTGCACTCTTGATGTACGTCAAAAGCTGCTTGTAACGCGCCATCATTTCCCGGTAGTTATTCTGCAATAACAATGCAGTATACAGAATGGGATTTACATCTGTGAGGGGCCCCCAATCACCCAAACACCTTGGGGGGCATTTCACATAACTTTCCATGGGATTAAAATTGTGGAAATTACAAATATAACAAGATAATTATTTTATTTTTCCAAACAACAACAAAATAAAAGCCTCACATACTCACCTTTCAAAATTTGAAGCACAAAACTTATCAACTTAAAGAAAATCAATTTTCTAAGCATAACCAGTCTACGCACCCAGACTCAAAGCATTCATGCGCTCCTGTGACACAAGAGTGGCTGTGTTCATGTGTAACCGAATACATACTGTAGAACAGCATACATGGCCAGTGCATGGACAAAATAAACTGCACCCCCTTAAGTAACATACATTCTCTCTCACACACACACACACTGTTGTATTAATTAATATACAGTGAAATGTCCAACTACTTTTTCTGAAGAGCAAAAAATAGTAATGGACGAATGACAGTTGTGGTAAAGCAATGAATATGTCAGAAAAAGGACAAATCTAAAAAAATTTACAAATTGCACATCTGCCACTTAGACCTATAAAATAAGAAATAAATGAAATTTACATTAACACCTGTGCACACCACTTTTTTCCAAAGTTTCTGACAACTGTTTAGTTGAAACCATACATTTCAGGAAAAAACAAGTTCAAAGTATTTGTGGTGCTAGACAATGTGGCACAAAAGAATAACAATAGTTCTACAAGCACAGTGTCAGTAAAGTTCAGCAGTGAATCCTGTCCTGATGGAAATACTGGAGTCAAAGTCAGCTTCTGTGTGGAGTTCATTTCCACTGATAAACTGACTAAAGCCATTCACGACTGTCAAATGTGTGACTTGTTACCAAGCTAATACTGTGAAGTATACTGCTTGCAAACAATGATTTTCAGTGTGATGTCCTTTCCCAAGTCCATCAAGCACACATCTGTTTGCACCAGGTGCTTCCCATACAAATGCCTGAAACATTTTTTTTGCACATATGTAGAAGCTGTTGCAAGCTTGTGCAATCTGGTGCATAACACACAATATCACATTTCTTAGAAGCAATATATCTTGCAAAGACCAGATGTATTAGTACATCTGGTCTTTGCATATGTTGTGTACTGAAGGCACTAATATAATAAATAACTGGCGATACACAACGGGATGGCGCCTTCCGAAAAAAAAGATCTATCTTGCAGACGAGCAATATATTTGTTGACAACCACATAAATGATCCATGCATTTTATTCGCACAGTATTTTGCAAGCAGTTTCTTATGTTTTTAAAAGTGACTGCAATGCTTTTGCAACCACAGTTGACTCCTGCCTGCTGCTGCCTTCATCATTCACACACAGCAACACAGTTAAGTTCTCTTGGGCACTTCTCCCACTGTGACATAAATGGTAACAAGTAAAACAAATAACATTACCAAATCACACAACTGTTAATGTGCAACTCATCAAGGTAAAACAAACAAGATGATGTGAAACAATACTATTAACACACGCAAAACATAGTCGCAATGTTTGCCACCCTAAAATTTGCACCCTCCCCCTTCACCAACCGTCCCCCATTCTTCATTTTAACATGGCATGGTGACATTTCATACATACCATTATGGGGGAAGGTTATCACTAATGTTTATTCAAAACATCATGGTAATTTCACTGTTCTTTTTTTTCCCCCTCACTAATGATCATTCTGGTAAGACTAAGGGTTGGAACCAAGAATCCTGACTAAGCAGTAAAATAATCCTTCAAGGAATGATACACGCAACACAATTATACATCATGTGTATAAGTGATTTAACAGGGCCAGAAAAAATAAACAATACTGGCAGAACAACAATGCAGAGGGACAAGAATGATAAAGGTATCACTGTACCCCAATTCTTCAAAATAAGCAGAACTGGCACTTTCACTTACTTAGTAATTTCTTAAGTATATTTATTCTTTTTACCTTCAACAATGTTGCTCATATGTCAACCAACAGAGGCCAAAGGCCCCTGGTTGCATGATTGTTGTGTCTAGTACTGAATAATCCAATCTGAAAGATTTATAGTATTTTATTTAATTATTATTTATGTGCATTCAATAACTCAGATTATATGGTGTCAAATGGTAGGGTAACAATGAACTGGAAACAATATAGGAAAAAACAGTCACAGCTCAATCTGAGACACTATCTTGGGCAGATGGGAATAAGAAAAATCACAAAAAGCATAAGTCACAACAGTCGGTCTCCAGACTGAGATTAGGACCTGGGAGCTCCAAAACATAAAGCAGGAAATGGTAACAACTCAACCAAAATATTCAGCACCATTTATAAATACACAACACGTATGAGCAAAATGTATATGAAAAATCCAAATTGTGTATACTAACTGGTGTGGAGAGAATGCACAGTTGAAGCAGCAAGAGCAACTAAAATTTGTAAGACAAAACACGGTTTAGAGTTCAAAACCTTTGAGATGCCTGGGGCAAAACCCAAAAAGACTGACAGGATTCTTTCTAACACAGTTTAGTACGAAAAACTGTGTTCCAACAACCAGTATTTGTGTCCACAGCTATAAGTTTTGCATAACATGCTACACTTTCATCTCTCATTGCAGAACCAGAGTTCAATGTCATTCATATAAATGCCAATGCTTGGAACTTACACAATTGCAGAGCAACAAAATATTTAACAATTTTTAAAAATCATACCTATGGGCTACGTTAACTATTTACACTCTAGTCCAAGATATCAATTTCCCACACGTACAAACCTTTAATTATCACCACCTCAAACCATATTTTCACTAAAATGGTGGTGTCAGCATAACACACACATGTTCCTTCCTAATAGCTATTCTTTTTGCAACAAACATTTCAGGCTATCGTACATCAAAGACTGTCACAGAAAGTGAAGCCACAGCACCCAAGATACATGAAAAAACCACAAGCACTTAATCCAAGAATGTCAGCTTTCAGACATTATGACAAAAGGAAAAAAAAAATAATAATAATAATAATAGTAACCATAGAGGTTAGTCTTTGAATTTTCATTTGGTGACAATCATACCGTTTCAGGCTCCATTATGACTGATTGACTCTGAAGGTCAATGAGTTTTCATTTTAGGAACAGAAACTTTGTTTGAGGCTGAGAGAAACTGAAAGTCATCAAATACTTGGGGCATCAAGCTTAAGCCTTTGAATTTCATTTTACTGAAATGATGCTCTGGGAAGTTCGCTGTCCAGGTTTTTACGCATGCATTTACGCTGTGGGTTTGTGTATTTGCGTGAGTGTACATAACACGGTTCTAATGCTTTATCACTACTCGCCAACCAATATCTTGAATTGGAAAGACAGTTTCCCACAACTTTTTAAACAAATCAGCTATCGAAGAGGTTCGGTTAATTTTTAAGGCAACGTATTTTTGGGGTTCAGATTTCAAAAATACAACACGAAATTTTATGGTCGGTTCTAGAACCTTGAACTCGTACTCTGGCCTGTGCGCTACATGAACATACAACACATCAACGATCATTTGTACACTAACCAGCTTAAAATTGATTTTTATCATCTGTTTCAATGCTTTGAAACCCCACTCGCCCTTTTCTCCTCCTTCCAAGTCGAGCACTTTCTGGAACGACGTAAGAGCTGCCTTTGGATCATCTTCCTTCAAAGCCTTGGAGTTGTAGTACTGGTTCTCTAAATCCACATCTGGTTCGGAGTTGCTATCTTCCGAATATTCCTGTATTCATAAATGCGTAAATTAAATGTCACTGTATATTCCACTGGCCGCAACAGATACAAAATCTTACCCACAGTGAACTCTTACCAATCCGTAGTCCTCCTCTTCTTCGCACATAAAATCGTCCTCCACATCAGACATGTTTGCCTGGCCACATGCAATTCAAAACTGCTAATAATATATATAAATTATTTATTTTTTAGCACAAAGTCACAAATTTCCAAGACATATCCAGACATTAACAGCCTACAAGATCATATCACTTGCGAATACAACCACCGGCATACAACCGACAACATCTCCAATCTGTGGCCAGCAGCACGGATTAGAGATAGCCAGAAAATCACCAAAATACGGTGGTAGCAACTCCACAGGTGTGGGCTGGTAGGGACCATTCTGGCCCAGAGGGGAGTAGAGGTAGGGGGCCACTCTTTCTTTAACTTCGACATTAGATTGCAGTTGGGTGGTCAATGTCACGCCCACCCGCTTTAGCCCCGGGAAAGAAACCCGATACCCATTGTACAAGGGTTAGGTGGGCTCCAGGACGAGTGTGGACAGGGGAGGAAAATCTTTCCATCAACCGGGATTCGAACGCCCAGCCCTAGCGAGTAACTATTACACTTCAAAAAGCATTTCTGGGTATAGCAGAATCAAAAAGAAACACTGTAGGATGTTTTCCGTAGCTGAAAAGTTAATACTGAGGCTCGTAGAAGAGCTATGAAATGGCTTCAATTTCCGTAAATAGAACGTCTTCGAGATAATTCGTGCAAAGAGCGTTCCTGTACACTCTATGATAGAAACTAGCAGGGTATATTGCATTTTACAACGTTAAAACAATATTTATTAATGTATTTAATGGGTATGTTACGACCGCATCAGTACGCCGGAATTTATAGCGTCAAAGGGGTCAATGAAAGTTAACAGGGATTTGAATTGATATAAGAGAAAACGGGTGTGGTCTAATTTACGACATTACCGCGGCGTTTACCAGCAAAGATTAGAAACCTACAATAAAATCAGTTGCAATAGTTGGTGTCTCAGACGAGATACAATCCGGGGAACACCGCATGTCAATCAATCGTCACCGCTGGAGCCAGTTTGCTCAATGTTTCAGTCCGTAACCAGATTATTTAAAAATAATATGTACGTTGTTTATTAATTATTGTGACAACATATACACCGATTAAAAACTTCTCTTTCGACCACGGTTCATCTATCCACCTACAGTGTTTCGGAGCACATTTAAAGCACAAATTACGCGTTCCGGTATGCGAGATACAATGAGATCACAGTAGTCGACCTCATTGGAATTCAGCTGCAAAATGTATTGAATGCGACATCTGTTCGTTAGAGAAGGAACTTGGGTAACAAAAACGAATCTGTGACTTTTTGTTGCAAGTTTCACTATCTCCAACTATCCACAAATCGGAGTGCGACTTAATAAGACGTAGAGTATATTGTTTTTTGGTAAACGTGTAAGTTAATTTCTTGGAAGTGTTTGAAAATGACAGCTTTACCTCGGAGAATAATCAAGGAAACGCAGCGTTTGATGCAAGAACCAGTCCCTGGGATCAGTGCCGTGCCGGATGATAGTAACGCCCGATATTTCCACGTAATTGTCACAGGCCCAGAAGATTCACCCTTTGAAGGAGGATTATTCAAGCTGGAACTCTTTCTACCGGAAGACTACCCTATGTCAGCACCTAAAGTTCGTTTC
>Ga0209755_10008482_pt1 | contig 10994 bp, 7 predicted proteins | sample TergutCo191P1_FD_187301 | JGI IMG/M metagenome (GOLD analysis project Ga0209755, IMG submission 187301) | Cornitermes sp. P1 segment gut microbial communities from Petit-Saut dam, French Guiana - Co191P1 (SPAdes) (version 2) | ecosystem: Host-associated > Arthropoda: Insects > Digestive system >... | reverse complement strand
TTCGTGGTTCAAAAACTTCCGACGTGTTGCGGTACGTTGGGATCGGAGCCTGACTCTGTACAAAGGTTTCGTCAAAATCGCCCGTATCTGTATTACACTAATGAGGTTTTGAACGGCTCTCTAAAGTAAACGAATTTTACCTCGTTTTTTACCGTTGTTTCGTGTCGATTCTTGGATAGGTAAAATTTGATGCGGCAAGCTGCTTAAAATGCAGCACAAAGAACCAGTTGACTAATCGTTGTTAAGTTCCTTATAAGGATGTAGGGTGCGAGCGTTTTTTGACAGCCTTGCTTTCTACAAGGGGACGACCCAGCGTGGGCTGTCCAAAACATTTGCCGTGCAACGGAACATTCAATTTTGCCGCAAACACTTGTTTTTCGTTCAGGCACAAACCAATAGGAAACATGTCAATGAAAAAGTTTTACACGCTCAAAGACCTGATGGTCTTCCGAAACGAAAGCGAACCAACGCTTCGTCGTAGGCACGCCGAATCCCTTGCCGGGATCGGAAATTTTCCGAGGTCGGTTAATGCCCCTGGGAAAAAACTACTTTTCCGAGCAGAGGATGTCGAATCCTGGGCGGCAACCGGTCGCCCACCTCTGTCGGTTCCTGACATCGAATCAGCATCGCAACGTTCAAAACGGCATGCCGCCGCAATGAGATCACTCCAAAAAAAAGGAGTCAAAATCGGGAAAGCGGGAACTGCCAACAAATGAAACAACCGCCGAGTTCTGGCTCGGCGACCACCGAAGGGCAAGTCCGCCACCCTGCTGAACAGCGGACACTACATTCAACAACTTCATTATACAATGGCTACAAATAATATTCAAGGGCTGAAAGCCCTCATTGCCGATTATTGTAAATTCGGCTATAAATTGTTTCTGCTGGCAGCAGGAACGAAGATACCGCTCGCAGGTTCAAACGGTGTCAGTGACGCGACGGATGACGTTGAGCAGATTGAAAACAATCTCAATCAATATCCTGATGCAAACTTGGCAATTGCCGCAATCGACATTCTCATCGCTGACGTTGATAACAAAAAAGGTAAAACCGGCAGTGCCGATTTAGCCGAGATGGAAGAAGAACTTGGCAAACTTCCTGATTGCCCAACAGTGCGAACGACAACAGGTGGGCTCCACTACTATTTCGCAATGCCAGCCGAAAAGATCGTTGGCACAAATGGGATAGAATGGAATGGTCGCAAAACCGGCATCGACATTCAAGTCGGTCGTCAATACGTCGTAGCCCCGCCGAGTATCATCGACGGTAAATCTTACGAATGGTTAACGCCGATTGTACCGAGAACCGAACTGCCGGAATTGCCTCTAAAATGGAGAGAGTATCTCTCGAACCAGCCGAAGCCGAAGATTACGTCTCATATACCCGTGACAGGAACGGCAACAGGCAGCCTTCCTTTACCTCCGGCAAGCGAAGCAATCATTGAACTCTGTCGGCAGGAGGTTGCCAAACTGAGGCCTGCAATCCAAGGAAAAGGTGGCGACAAGCAAACGTTTAGAGTTGCTTGCGTCATTTTTCATGACTTCGGACTTTCAGAACCGGAAGGCAAGCCGATTATGGATGCGTTCAACGGTTGCTGTGTACCGCCGTGGAACGAGAAGGACTTGCAACACAAAATCGATACCGCTATCGCTCGTTCTGGTAAGAAACCGAGGGGCTGGCGGCGATTTGCAAAGCCGGTGGAGGGAGAATATCATCCGCCCATCGGTGCGTTTGTACTCAATCCAAGCCGTACCCTGCCGTCTGCCAAGGCGTTCTTGTGGACAATGTACCGCCATGATAATGGTTTGACCTTGCGCTATTTCGCTGGCGACTTTTACCATTGGACAGGGAATTGCTATCGCGTAATGCCTCCACACGCCATCAAGGGCAAGGCACTGGATTGGCTGACAAGGGCGGTCATGTTCGGACAGGATAAGTTTACTCCCTTTCCGGCAAATGACCGAACCGTCAACGACATCATTCAGGCACTGAAGACGGAGTGCCTGCTTTCTGACGACGTGGAAATCGGTTCATGGATTGGCGATGATTCACCGCCGACTCTATCCCCCATCTTTGCGAATAATTGCGTGTTCGATTGGAGGGCAGACGTGCAGCACCCACACGATCCCCGGTGGTTCAACTTGTCCTGTATCGACGCAAACATCGTGGACGATCCACCGGAACCAGAACGCTGGAAGCAATTCCAACACGAGCTGTGGGGCGAAGATCAAGCGTCGAAGGATTTGCTGCATGAATTTATGGGATTAACTCTCACACTCGACACTTCGTTCCAAAAAATCCTGCTGATCGTTGGAGATGTTCGCACTGGCAAGGGGACAATTCTCCGCATTTTGATACTGATCCACCGTCCCGAAAATGTGGCTGCGCCGTCTGCCGATTCTCTCACGAAGGATTTCGGACTGCAACCCCTCATTGGAAAGCCGGTCGCCATTATCGCTGACGCTCGGTTTGCGGGAAAGGACATCCAGACGGCGATTGAGCGACTCCTGAACATTAGCGGCGAAGATTCTATCAATATCAATCGGAAACACCGTGAATTTGTTACGACCAAATTGCCCACACGAGTTATTATCGGTACCAACGCTCCGCCGATTCTGCCAGATTCTTCTGGTGCAATGGCAAATCGTTTTCTCGCCTTGAAAACGAGCAATTCTTTTCTTGGTCGTGAGGACAGGAACTTAATGGACGCTTTGGCTGCGGAACGTGATGGCATCGTAAAACTGATGATTGAGGGGCTTCGGCGATTGCATCGACAGGGTTTTTCCGAACCCGCATACCAGCGAGCATTCATCCGTAAATTGGAAGGACTCGGTAGCCCTATCCGCGATTTCGTCAAAGAGCGTTGCGAACTGGGCACGGATAAGGAGGTCTCGACCGATGATCTGTACCGAGCGTATGAGCAATGGCTGGAGGACGACCAGGTAGAGCATAAACAGCGGGGAGACCGGGCAAGGTTCGGCAAGAACCTCAAAGCAGCATTTCCAGATATCGAACGGCAAGAAAAACGAGGACTGCAACGTTACTGGTACTCCGGCATCGCTTTGCGGCGGTATGACGACACAGTGGAGGGGGGGGTGATTAAAACAAAGCACCTGCCCCTAGATGCACCCAGTTGTACCAGGATAAAGATTTTTGCCGGATACAATCTAATTTGCTGCTTTACAATGATTTATGATTACCTGTCCCTAGATACTCGGCAATTTTAAGAAAACTATTTTACATGTAAATAATTACGTGTACATGTAAATAAGAATAGCAAATTTTCGGGTTGTCTGAGGACAAAAGAACGTAAGTTCTTTACATTATGAGAATTAAGTGCGTACCCGGCAGATTTCAACTCCCGACACCCACCGCTGTGTAAAGGCAACGGAGGGCGCGTCCGCTACTGGAAATTGTACCAGCGAACGTTTAAACATTTTGATCCTTACATTCACATTATTAGAAAGAGAGGTGAACGATTATGAAAACACTTGATCAAATACTTGCGTGGGAGCCGTATACGTCCGAAGAAAAATCAGCTGCGTTGGATATGTTGTTAGAGGGCATAAACCCATCCAGTAAGGATATTCTTTCTATTAATGATCAGGGACGGATGAAGGCCACATTTATTCAGAGGATGCAGATAGCAATGCAAAAACAGCCAGGCAGCGTGTTGTTATACATCGACAACAATCCAGTTGTTCCAATAGATTCTCTTGGAGAATGGTTGCAGGAACAAATGCGAGAGCATTTGGAAGCGACTGAGGACTTGTTAATCATTCGCATTACAGGACGTGTAGCTTGCATGGCAGCCGCTGATCTGCAAAGGAGGCGGAAGAAGAAAAAGAACAAGGTAGCTGGGAAGTGATATAGACTATAACGAGTCGAACGTTGGTGCTTCGATTTCGGGAACGATGTCGCGCGGATTTCCGAAAAATCGAGCCAGCACCAAACGTTGATGCCGACACGATTCTGATGGTAATGGGAAAAATCGCTACGTCCCTGCCGTTCCCGCCGACATGCTACGAATACCTCCCGATTCCGAGGCGGAGGGTGGGGTGGCGATCTCGAATCGCCGTCGCAACGACGGTGGTCGGGAGCCCAAGCCCGACTGGATAGACTGCCTGTTTAATCTGCGAGGAATTCCCACCAGCAGAATCTTTCGGCAAAGTCGGTAGCATTCTGCCAATTCATGCCGGATTCGGACGGACTGTCGGGCTTTTCAACTGCCGTCGTTGCGTTCTGTGCGACTTTGGGAGAGTCGGTCGGACTCCTATGCCCTTTGGGAAATGAAGCCCTTGGCTCGCCGGTTTCGGCGATTGTTGGCAAAATGCCGTCTCGTACAGCAGTATTTTGGAAGAGCTTGGGGACTCGTTTACGTCTCCTTTGCTGAATTTTCCCCGCCGAAATTGGTGTGATTTTCTAGGGGCTTGGCAAGGTTAAGCGGATTGTGTAGAATCTGGCGGCTTGGAAGCACCCGTGCCTGTCCTTAGCCGCCGCTCATAATTTTAATGGTTTTGATCTCGCTTGGCTTTGTAGGAGATCAGTTCAAGTGTGTATGTCAAAAAATGAGAATATTAAACACGAAGGTAAAACGGTTGCTTTTACTCGGTTGTTTTTCCCAGAAATAGTAAATGATCTGTTTTCCAGCCCGAACCCAACAGAAAACGTGTCGAATAGTAAGGATTTAGATGATTTCCTTAAGTACCTCATGTACGGGTTTACCGCTACGAATGACGGCATGCTGGTTACGCTTTTGGACAAAAAACACCAGTACAACAATGGTGAAAACTATTGTGAGGAGACCGGCAAAGAAATGCATCCTTTTTGCAGTATGTGGCGAAAAAAGTGCGGCATGACGAATATGTGCACAAGGTTTGATCGTTTTATCGCTGAAGTTCTTCTCGGTTCGAGCAATGGCGAGCAGAATAACAATTTACAAGGAGTAGCAATTAGGAGGATAAATGAAGGAACCTGGACAGAGAATAGAGATGCGGTCATATTTAGATGTTATACGGGAATGAGTGACATGGCATATCAAATCAGAGTTGCAGGTCGACCTTTTGCCGTACTTTTGGCGGGTCAGATTCCACCTGACGATGATGCGGCTGGCATAAAAGACGATTTATCCAACTGGCTTAATCGTAACCCAACAAACAACCATGAAATAAACATCGATAAACTGCTTTACGCAATGAAGGCAAAGACATCCGATATTCCAGATACGAAAAAGCAGCCTGCCCCACTCATTAGGTTTGGACATCAACTCGAAAAAATATTTAATGGTTTGTATTTGACTAAAAGACGCAATACCGAAGATGCTATTCTTGCAGAGGTCCAGGATCGGTGTAAGCAAATGGAAGTTCCAGATACGAAAAAGCGGCTTGAACCACTCATTAAGTTTGGACATCAACTCGAAAAAATATTTAATGATTTGTATTTGACTAAAAGACGCAATACCGAAGATGCTATTCTTGCAGAGGTTCAGGATCGGTGTAAGCAAATGAAAGACATCTATGCACGATCTAATACAAAAACAAAAATACTATCAAAATTATTGCCACAAATACTGTCGGAAATGTTGGTGCTATTGAAAGATGCATTAGGATTTGAAGCAATTATGTTTTTTCGCGGCATGGGATCGTTAAAGCCCGAGCGTAATATGAAGGCAATTGCCTCGTCAAATCGGAGTGCGTCTTTTACTGTTGATATTCATGAATTTTGGAATGAAATATTAAACGACAAGTTACCGATCCTGTTGTGTAAACAAAAATGGGAAAAGTTGCGTCACTATTTCAACAGTACTCTAGGGCTCAATATTTCCGACGATCATGCAGCAATCGTTGTAGCCAATGATTATAGTCTCACTGCTACCAACATGAATCCTACCTACATTCAATTGCCATCTCTTTTGTTAGCCGTTGGAGACAGGTCAAATCTCCCAGATATCGACTGTTTTCTTCGTAATTTATTGCGAGAATTGGAAAGTTTTATCACATCTACGGAATCCCAAAAAGAATTAGAAGAAGCAAACAGGCAGAGAAACGCTCTGGCAAAACTTCATGAACATGAAATTAGTAAAAATGCCCAAATAATTATCAACTTATATTCAAAGTTTAAACTTCTGGCGAACCAATTTTCTGATGAATCGTGCAGTCGAGGTGATTTGCGTAACCGCTTGATAGAACTAAATACTAAATTTTTGGAACGTGCTCGCCTTCTTAGAGATGCTACCCTATTCCCTAAGACATCAGTAGAGAGGGAAAACAAAGATAGAGTTCCTGAATTCGAACTTCACAAGACTAAGATCGACTTGGTTCAATTGGTCGACAAATCTATCATCCGGTATAAGAGCATCGGTACTGAACGCAATATTTTTATCCGGTGGGTGAAGAAGCCACAGCAACCCATGTACTCACTTGTTGATGAACGTTTACTTGCAATTGCAGTTGATGAGGTCTTGTCAAATGCCGTGAAATATTCTTTTTCTTCCATCTATTCTTCACCTGTTGATGTTTCTCTTGATTCCTCAACTAGGGATCGTTGCTGGAAGTTATCAATTCGGGATTTTGGGCTAAGAATTCCCTCAGATAAATTGGAGGAGGTTTTTGAACCAGGACGACGTTTGGAATTGGAAGAACGATATCGCGACTATGGCTTCGGTGAGGTAGAACGTCCTGGCTCAGGAATGGGGTTGACATACGTCAAAACCATTATCGTAGAACATGGTGGACATGTTTCTATATCTTGTACAACAAGACAAAATATTCAAGAATACCAATCTGACGAGCGTGAGCGAGGACACGACGTAGTGGTGACGATTCTTATCCCCCAAATATAATTACTCGAGCAATTAAAATTGATTTGCCATGACAAAGAAAATAAAAGTTTTGTTTATTGAAGATGATAGAGCATATATTGAGACACATATTGATCTTCTGAGAGAAGTAGCGAGTTTGGAAGGGATGGAACGTTTTCAGTTCGACCATACAAGCTTGTTTCATGATAGAGAGATCACAAGAGAGACCGCGTCAGCAGAAATTGACACATGGAAAAAAAATCCAGAAATGGTTCCTGGCTTACTGTTTCTTGACATAATCCTCCCTACATGTAGTGAGAATAAAGAAAAGCTCCAAGAAGAGCAAGAAGATTTCCAATACACTACAGCCACAACGAATGGTTGTAAGGACACGACAGCCGGAATTTTGTTATACAGAATAATTAGAGGACTCGACAAAAATAATCGCGTTTTTCCTGATCATCCTAAGGAATTGACTCAACTTCCCATCATTATTTTGACGGCAAACTATCGGTTGGCACCTAGCACGAGGGCAAGTATGCAAGGCGACAAATACTTATTGTGGATTGATAAACCTTTTATCCCAGAGGATGTCGCGGGTATCGTGGGCAATTTTTTGACAGAAACCAAACAAAACTAGCTTACATAGCTGGTCAGTCTCATCATTTTGAGGAGTTAATGTGACAAAGTCAACAACAGATAACAGCAATAACGTAGAAGCAGATAGGAAGACTCGAGAAGTAAATCTTATTAAGAGTTTGACAGCGTCTCTTCCTTTAGTCTTTTTTTCACAAGACTATCATAATAACGAACCAGATTCAATGTATCGTTATTGTGATGTTTTCGAATTTTTACAGAAAATTGGCGGCTATGGCTTGGTTATGCTTATTTCATTTGATGAGTCAAAAGAAGATAATTATGACTGTTTTCACTTCAGGGGAGATGCCGCTCTCAAAGAATTTCTTTTCAACAGAGAAAACAAGAGAAATTTCGAGCAATTTATGAATATCTCCCGTTTGCGCCTTAATGAGGAAAAAAATCGTAGTTATGTTTCTCTTGGGAACGCGTCGTATGGAGAATATGTATCATTCGCGGCCTATGGTATTGAGGAAATAATCACTAACCAGGAGCCAGAACAAATAATCGAGGAATATTATAGAAATATAGACCCAAGCATTAAGGATATTGTTGTTTATGAACATCCCTTTACAAAGATCGGACGCAGAAATCTTGGACTGTTGTATCTCGTTTTTATTGACACAAACGATTTCAGAAACGAAAAGAGTGAACGTGAAAGACATCTTTTTGGTTCGTCAATCCTTTACCGAGCACTCTCCGAGATCAACAGCAATATCTGGATGAAAAAGCGATTGGAGGATGTTCCATTCCGCGAAAGAGTTCAAGAACTCAAAAGGACTGGAACCTGTGAATCTTACATTCGCGCTGTCAAAAAGTTGGCTGCAATGCAAAGATTCGATAATTTCGGCAAAATGATTAGCACTCTTGCCGAAATCCAGTATTTTGGCAAAAGTCAAGAGTGGGAACATTTTGTACCGAAGGAGGAGTCTGAGAATGAACAAAATGAGGAATTTTGGAACTTTAGCGAGAAACTTGAAAAATATATAAACAAAAAAATTGAAGACTACTACCTAGCAACATTCGAGTTCACTTCAGAGGACAAAAATCTATTTGATACAAAAACTTTGCCTAAAACGACCGACGAGGATCGAAAAAAGATCAATGATCGCAAAGAGATGATCCACCTTATGTGGAAAGCCTCTTACTTTCATTCCGAGGTTGTAATGTTGTCAGATATCTATCACGGCAACAAGGATTCTTATGGACATGAGAACGAGACCGTGAGTAAACGAATTAGATACCTCATGTCTGAAACGATGCAATTGCTGGACATTATTCCAAAAGTTGTATGGAAGGCAAGGGGCGAATTGTCAACACATAACGAAGTAGGCGAGATTAAGCTGGAAGGTCCTGTTTTGGTTTTGTTCCTGCTCACCAAATATGCCGAATGGAAACAAAGTGAACTTATTGCAAAAGATACTTTGCTTGGCGGATGTCAAAATTCAGCAAATTGTGAAAAGTTGCTGTATTTAGAACATTTGCTCCATATTATTCAATATGTTTTACGAATCCGAGATGATAAAGACCCTGAAGTTCTTCGTTCCGTCATCTGGCTCATCTCCGAGTTTGGTCATACCGCTCTTGGGATCAACCGACATCTTGACATCGAGAAGAATTTATTTTTGCTGGCACAACAGCAGATGGCTTTATTTGGACTCAAGGACTATTACCGTGATCACCTGTACCACGTAATCCAAGTATGTTTGACAGGCTGGTTGCTTCTGGAAACAAAGTTCGTAACAAATTTCAGCGTACATCAACTACACTACAATTTTCCCGCTTTGACTGGGATAGATTCCTCATCTCCCGCTAGTGATAATAATAAACCTGAGTGGTTAAAAAATATTCTTGCCAAATGGTTTGTGACATCGCTATTACATGATATTGGGTATATTCTTTCCATTGGCGATGGTTGGATAAATTTACTAGGTTCTTTTCGTACAGAATCATTGGATTCCGTACAGAAAGACATGAAAAAAACATTCAAAGACAGCGTCAACACACGGCTACAGGGGCGTTCTCAAAGTTTTTTGTCTACCGAGTCCGACTGTGAGGATCATGGCGTTATCGGAGCTCTTCATATTTCTGAACTCATCTACTCAATCAAAAACAATGAACCCAACGAATACAACGAGTATGTATGCGCATTTCGGGCAGTGGCATTTCACTCAGAGTCTAAGGGCGACTTGGTGTTTAAAGATGATCCTCTCGCAGTCTTGCTCGTGATTTGCGATGAAATTCAGGAGTGGGGTCGTCCCTCAGTCGATAGAAATTACCTGTCATTAAGCGTAGCAACCCATTTTCATCAAAAATCTGAATACTGGATCGACTTTGTCGAATCCCTCTGTATCAATATTCGTGCATACTATGATGAGGACAAAAAGCAACTTGATTTATCTTTGAAAGATAACTCGCCAATGTGCTGTACAATAAGTTACAATGAAAATATCCACAAAAAACATTCGATATTCCAAGCTTGGCTAGCCCGCTCGAAGTCATTACAACGGCTGAAATTGGAAGGCTCGCCTCTCATGAATTTTTCCTTCAAAATCGGATCAAAAATCAGGGAAAACAACCGGGTTCACCAGTTCCGTAAAAACGAGACTCACATGGAACGACTTAGGCGTTTTATACGAGAAACACACTATTGGAAGTTGTTCGGTTGGTTACAGTGTGTTGAGTATCAGAAGGAAAAAAAGCAGGAAACTGTAGAGATAAATATCGACAAATTGCACGAAACAAAGCCAATCGAAGGGGAGATGGAAGAGTTCTGGAAGGAATTTCTTGCTTGGAAAGATTCGGGATATACGTTTTGATGGTAAATACTTTAAGAAGTATTATAGAAAGGTTCCATTGGCGAATTAGGGCTATCTGCCGACTTTGTCAACGCAGAAACAGCTACACGGTAACGTTGATCGTGTTGCCAATGCCTCGCTTAACCAATTTATCCAAAATGAAAATAAATCTTCAAAAAGCGAAAATGCGCCATACCGGCGTGCCCGATTATCGAGCAATGGTAGCAGAGCGACAGGAGTGGGGGACTTGACTAAAAAGATCGAAGAAGTGGTACAAATACCACATTAAGAAAAAAACAAAACGAGTCAAGAGCGCAAGGTCAACGGAATCGTCCAGCCGAGAGGATAGTAGATGTCATTGCGTGGAAAAAATTATCCCGGCTGGCTTGCTTCGGGCACTGAATATGGTATCGTAAAGTTTCTGGACTTTTGTAAGGAGAATTTTAGACGAAAAAACCATGAGTGCAATGAGCGTTTTCAATACATCTCAGATCATCCCACCAGCAGCATCGGCAGTAGCGACGGGACAGGAAAACATCGCCGAATCGCTGGCGCAGTCTGCGGCTCACCTACGCTCCCACCCCACCGAAATGAGAGTAGCCGCAGATACGATGACTGGAATCAACAAGCAACTCACCGACTTGGCTGCTTGTGCCACACAATCCGCCGAAAACAGCGAACGATTGCGGGAAGTGGTCGGGGAATCGAAAAAGACGGCGGGCTGGCTCAGCGGCAGTCTCCCCAATGCCGATAACGGCGGC
>Ga0209755_10008480_pt1 | contig 10996 bp, 12 predicted proteins | sample TergutCo191P1_FD_187301 | JGI IMG/M metagenome (GOLD analysis project Ga0209755, IMG submission 187301) | Cornitermes sp. P1 segment gut microbial communities from Petit-Saut dam, French Guiana - Co191P1 (SPAdes) (version 2) | ecosystem: Host-associated > Arthropoda: Insects > Digestive system... | reverse complement strand
GTTCTTCATGGGGGACTGGTGCCGCGTTTATTTTCTGGTACCAGCCTGGGGTACCGGCATCCAGTTTTAGCCATATGTCCAGAAAGGGTGGACTTGTGGCGGCATCTTGCAGAAGGGAAAAAATGTATGGTTCCAAAAGTCCCATGCCATTGGTTATAAGCACCAATGCTGCGGATTCTACATTTTCGTCGCGGATACGGGATGCCGATTTCAACGCGCTGGGAAAGTCGGGGGAGAGCGAAGGCTCGCCGCTACCAGAAAAGCAAAAGTCCTTGACAATTTCGTTTCGTTCCTTTGCCGAATCAGCGACGGCCAGAAGATCGCGTTCCATTTGTTCCAAAGAAAACACCGCGTTATTGGAAAAAGGAAACACCTCGCAATAGGGGCAGTCAAAGGAACAGCGTTTTTGATCGGGGAAAAGGTTAATCCCCACCGAAAGGCCGCCCGCGCGTCGCGAATATACTGGATATACCAGAACGCCTTTTTCTCGCAAGCAGCCCATATCTACACCTGCCTTCTTGCCGCCGCGCTTAACGCATGGCCTTCCAGCCCTTCCGCGCGGGCCATTATTTCCGCCGCGTGACGGGTTTTCTCAAAGCCTTCGCCAGGGGTGCAGCGCAGGGTGGTAACGGTTTTAAGGAAATGCCTTACCGAAAGACCACCGGTGAAACGGGCATTTCCCATGGTGGGCAGTATGTGGTTGGTCCCCGCCGAATAGTCCCCAAGCACCTCTGCGGAAAGATTACCGATAAAAAGCGAACCGTAATTTTTCAGCAATGGTATCCATTGATCCGCATCGGCAATGTGAAGCTCCAGGTGCTCTGGGGCGATTGCGTTGGCAATGCGTACTGCTTCCTTCATGTCTTGGTACATGACTATAAGTCCGCCGGTATCCAGCGAGGCACGGGCGGTATCGGCGGTGGGCAGTTGGGCAAGTCGCCGTTCAAGCGCGGCGGTGATTTGTTCGGCAAGTTCCTTGTTGGAAACCAGCGCCCAGGCCCTTGCGTCGGGATCATGTTCCGCTTGGGCGATCATATCCGCCGCAACAAGGTCGGCACCGTCTTTGTCGGCGATAATCAGCACGTCGCTTGGGCCGGCAAGAAAATCTATGCCAACCTCGCCAAAAAGAATTCTTTTGGCGACCGTCATGTACTTACCCCCCGGGCCGGCGATCATGTCAACGCGGGGGACGGATTCCGTGCCAAGGGCAAGCGCAGCAATGGCCTGCACCCCACCAACGGCAAAGACGCGCAGTTCGCCCTTGCATTCGGCGGCTACGATTTCCATCGCGATTCCGGCGGCGGCTAGGATTTTTTTGTCTGGCAAACCATTATCTTGCGGTGGCGAGGCAAGAACCAGTTCTTCCGCGCCGGCACAGAACGCGGGGACCAGTGCCATTAGCAGCGAGGAAAATAGGGGGTAGCGTCCTCCAGGGGCATAAACCGCAACCTTTTCTATTGGAATTACCCTTTGACCCGTGATAAGGCCAGGTTCCATTTCATACTCAAAGTCGGAAAACTGCGCCCGCTGTTTCATCGAAAAACGTTTTATGTGGTCTGCGGCAAGTTCCATTGCCGATGCCAATTCGGGATCGCCAGTACGCAGATCGACAAGGGCCTTTTCTATTTCGGACATTGGCACCTCAAGCTGCGCGGGCGAGCTTTTGTCAAAGCGCGATGCATAACGCCGCACCGCAGAATCCCCTTCGGTCCGCACCGCCGCGATGATTTCCTTTACGGCGGATTCTACCTCCTCATCATTGGCAGTTTCCGCGCTTACCTTCCAGTATGTGTCAAATTCCACGCCGTCGATTATTTTCATTATTACACTCCTTGCAAAATTTCCTCGCAGTTATCAAGAAACATGTCCATTTCGCCATCCGTTCCTATGCTTATGCGCAGAAAGTCGGAAATACGTTCCTTGTTAAAATGTCTTACAAGAATTCCCCGTTCGCGTAATGCGGAAAACAGCTCCGCGCCGCTTATGCCTGGTGCTTTGGCGAAAACAAAATTCGCTGCCGAAGGCAGCACGGTAAAACCAAGTCCCCGAAGGGCTTGCGAAACACGATCCCTGGTTGCAACAACCTTGCGATTAATCCCGTCGTAATATGCGGCATCGGAAACAGCCGCCACCGCACCCGCCAGGGCAAGGCGATCAAGGGTGTACGAGTTAAAGGAATCCCTTATACGGCAGAGACCTTCGATTAAGGGCTCGCTGCCAATAGCATAACCAACCCGCAAGCCCGCAAGCGATGCCGATTTGGAAAGGGTATGCACGACAAGCAAGTTCGGATGCTTGTCAATGTGACTAACAGCCGAGCAGTTTTCCCCCGCAAACGCAATGTATGCCTCGTCAAGAATTAAAACCTTTCCCTGTTTTTCAAGACATTCCGCCATGGAAAAGATTTCTGCCAGCGAAAGCGCCGTTCCCGTGGGTGCATTGGGGTTGGGAATCACTACCCCCCCAGAAGGGGCCGTATAGTCGGCAACCCTTATCGAAAAATCATCGGCAAGCGGAACGGTACGAAAAGGAATATCCCAGAGATTGGCGTACACGGGATAAAAACTGTAGGTAATATCTGGGAAAAGTATCGGCGGCGCGTCTTTCACAGCACTGCCGCTGGCAAAAAAAGCGCCAAAGGCAAAACCTAGCACCTCGTCGGAACCATTGCCCGCAAAAACCTGCTCCAGTCGAACACCATAACGCGCGGCGACCGCCTCCCTTAACGATGTACAGGCGGGATCGGGGTACAGCCTAAGTTCGTCACCAGCCGCCTTTGCAATCGCTTCGATAACCTTAGACGAAGGAGGGTAGGGGTTCTCGTTCGTGTTGAGTTTTATGAGCCGTCGATCCCTAGGTTGCTCGCCGGGGATGTACGGGGAAAGGTTCTTGGTGCGACTGTTCCAATATACGCTCATTATTTTTTGTGCCTTCGATCAAGCTCGTCCATAATTTCCCCGACGCTTACCCCGGCGCGGCTCATAAGCACGGTGGCGAAATATAGAAGATCCGCCGCCTCCCAGACAATCTCGTCGCGAGACTTGGCTTCGCAAAGTTCCTCCGCTTCTTCCATTATCTTTTCGCGAACAAGTTCGTCGTCAAGCGTGGCGGTGTAGGAGCCGGGTGCAGGGTTTCTGAACCGTTCGGCGATAATGTCCTGTAGGAATTCCCATGTGTATTTTCTGTTTGTCGCAAAACATGACCAGGCACCGGTGTGGCAAACGGGACCCGCAGGTTCCGCCGTCGCGAGCAGCGCATCGCGATCGCAGTCGGCCCGCATCCTGATAAGCCGTATGGTGTTGCCGGACGTTTCGCCTTTCATCCATAGTTTGTTTCGACTGCGGCTATGGAAACAGACGTTGCCACGCTTGAAAGTTTCTGCCAGGGCTTCCCTGTCGGTAACGCCAGTCATAAGCACCTGCCCGTCGGGTGATTGCACGATGATTGGCAACATAGGTTCCTTCGTGGATTCTTTCTTCCAGTTGAGGGAAACGGCGAACGCATCGGCAAGGCTTACTTTTTCGGTGTACAGGGCCATGCCAAGCTGAACATCGCAACCCATGGCGGCAATGCTTTCGATTTCGTCCAGGGTCGAAACACCGCCGGCGACCGTGACCAGACAGGAAACCGCCTCGCGCAGCTTTCGTGCCGGCTCAAGATCCATGCCCGTCATGGTGCCTTCGCGCTCCACGCAGGTGAAAAGCAGCTCGCTGGCAAAAGGTTCGACGGCCTTTGCCGCTTCGACAAGCTCAAGCCCGGTGGGGGTTTTCCAGCCGTCCACCACGATTTCGCCGCCCCGCGCGTCCACCGCGACAATCAGCCTTTCCCGCCCGATTTTCTGCGACATGGCCTGTAGGAATGGAACATTCACGCCAAACCCGCCGCTGGGGGCACGAAACGCGCTTGACCCAACGATAATCTTACGTGCGCCAAGGCTTAGCAGTTCCTTTGCCTGTTCTGGCGTTCTTATACCGCCGCCAACCCGGCATTCGGCCTTTCGCAGCAGCGGTTTGATCATCTCGATGTTCGAACCCTTGCCCATTGCGGCATCTAAGTCTATCACCGCAACCTCGCCGTAGTAGTCAAACCCCGCTGCCAGTTCCAGGGGATTATCCCTTTCCAGAACTTTTTCTGCGCCCTGCCTAAGCTGGACGACCTTTCCATCTTGTATGTCGATTGATGCTATTATCACATGGGTATTTTAGCACGGGGATTGAATTTTAGGGAATTGGGTGCCGCGCACGACCTGTATCGGCCATTCCGTGGTATTGCGCTTTCCGCAAAACTGGTGTACACTACCAGAGGATTACGCTTAAATCCGAAATCTATACATACCAAAGGACAACGTAAAATGCTAGAATACATGGTTTTAAGTGTGAACACCACACTGCCATTTATACTGTTGGCGCTGCTGGGCATACTGATGAAGCGCATGGGAATAATCAACGACGTTTTCATCAAGTACGGCAACAAAGTAATCTTCTATTTTGCCATACCCGTCACCATTTTCAACCACATACACAGGGCCGACCTGTCTGTGGTGTTTGACGCGCCGTTTCTGCTTTTCAACGTGGGCTGGCTTGTATTTTTCTTTTTGATAACATGGGGTTTCGCCTTCATGTTTATGCGGGACAAGGATTCCGTGTCGTCGTTCGTCAACAGCGCCTACCGAAGCAGTCTGTCCGTCGTTGGGCCGCCCCTTTTGGTATTGATGTTTATCGATGCGTATGACCCTGAAATTCTACCAAAGGGGATTCTGACCGTTTCCATTTTGCTGATTATGTCCTACGCCACGGCATCGGTTCTCTTTGCGGTGCATGATCCGAAAGCGCGCGAAAAAGGCGTGGGCGGCGTGTTGCTATCCATAGTGAAAAATCCGATAGTCATTGGCGTGTTGGTGGGGCTTGCCTTCAATTTCCTGGGCTTTACGCTACCGACATTTGCCGCAAGCACCGTTAGCGGACTTTCGGGGATTGTGAAGCCTCTTGCCATGATTTGCGTCGGGGGGAATCTTTCGTTTCGGGGATTCGATATCAAGTTTAAGTATGTTGCGATTTCCGTGGTCGTGAAACTTTTTATCATGCCGATATCCGCGGTTATCGTGGCGTATCTGTTCGGGTTTCGCGGCAGCGACCTGACCATTATCATGATCATGAACGCCCTGCCGATGGCCGTTGGCGCGTATGTGATGCAGGCGGAACTGGGCGGCGACACCTATATAGGCGCATCCGTTTTGATGTTTTCCATGTCGCTTTCGGCACTTACCTTGACTTTGTATATATTCCTGTTCCGGGCGATGGGGTTTTTGGTTTGAGTTTATTTACAACTTACTCATGACCTTCGCCATTTCGTCCATGTACTTGGGCATGTCCAGATTTTGCGGGCATTGCCCTACGCAGACTCCGCATTTGGTACATGCCGCTGGCCTATGCTCTTCTGGGAGTGCCAACAATCGCTTTAGCCGCCATTCGCCGCCGGCTTTGTAATCGTTGTAGACGTTTAGGATATTTGGAATATCCAAACCCTGCGGGCAGTTGCAGTACCGACAGAAGGTGCAGGTCGCCGCGATTGTTTTGAACAACGACGTGCTTGCCTGTAGGAGCAATTCCTTGTCATCATCGGACAGCAACTTTTTTTCTTTAACGGTCGCGATATTATCCCTTGCCTGATCGACATTCGACATGCCGCTAAGTATGACGGAAAGATCAGGCAGACCCATAAGAAAGCGTATCGCCCAGGACGCAATCGACCTGTCTGGTTCCGCCTTGCGTAAAAGCGCATTGCCGTCTTCGGTTAGAGATGCAAGCATTCCGCCATGCACCGATTCCATGGCCATGGTTGGAATGTTGTTTTCCCTAAGAATGCCGTACAGCTCGCTCGTGTTGCTATGAAACCAGTCGTAGTAGTTTAGCTGAATCATCGTAAAGTCCCAGTCGCAATACGACAGGGCCTTGCGCAGCACATCGGGCTTTCCGTGGAACGAAAAGCCCAGGTGTTTTATTCGCCCCTTTTGCTTTTCCTCCAGAAAATATTCGACACAACCGTTGCCAAGATAGCCAGGCATAAAGTTGTCGGATATCCCGTGCGGCATGTAGAAATCGATGTAGTCCATCTGCAGGCGTTCCAATTGCTCCTCGAACTGTATGCGATAATCAGGCTGGGCCAGGATGTTGTACTTGTCGGCAATGTAATAACTGTCGCGCGGATATTTTGACAACGCCTTGCCCAAAAACTTTTCCGAATCGCCGCCGTGGTATACATACGCCGTGTCAAAATAGTTTACGCCCTGCGCCATGCAGTAATCGATAATCTCTTCCGCACGGGCGTAATCGACCGGCTTTCCCCAGCCCTCGCCTATCTGCGGCAGACGCATCGCCCCCATTCCAAGTAGGGACGGGGAAGCGTTTTTCACTTTGCTGTAGTGCATCTAATCGACCTCCAAGTACCAATGATAATTTACAATCACCAAAAATACAACCTACCCCGATCCGGCAGAAAGCCGGATGCACGAAACGCGCTGGCACAGTCGCCCAGTGCCACACCGGTTCCGTTGATTTTTTCGATAATATCCCCTGTTCCCCTTGCCAGCCATCGCGTCTCATGCTATATTTGCCTTATGACGATTACGAAAACCGTGGAAGTTCCGGCTAATCGTTGGCTGGCTATTGAAGTGCCCAGCGAAGTGCCGGCAGGGGCAATCGCGCAGGTGAAGTTAAAAATAGTTCCTTTCGCAGAAAAAGGCGAAAAGCTGGCGGCGGTCGAGCCGTCAAAACTCCGCCTTGCCAGAAGGGAGTTGGACGAAATATTGCGTAACGCCCAAACACCAATCTCGGATTCGCTGACGGGAATATTGGCGCATCTTGGCGATATTACCGCCGAGCAAATCCGCGATGAAAGGCTAGCCAAGCACTTTCAATGAAGGTACTAATCGACACAAATATCGCTTTGAACAAGCTGCTTAACCAATCGGCTTTTTTTGTGGGTTCCAATGCGATTTTTCGCCTTGCCGAAGCGGGGCAAATTGTCGGGTACATCTCTGCGTCGGCCATAACCGACATTTACTATATTGCCAGAAAAAGCCTTGGAAAAACAGCTGCACGCGAAGCCATAAAGAAAATGCTGCTGGTTTTTAGGCCGGCCGCTGTAACCGACAATGACATCTTTAAGGCGTTGGAACTTGAGTGGGCAGATTTTGAAGATTCCGTTCAGTTTGCCGTTGGCGAAAGTCTTGCTGTTGACTATATCATTACGCGCAATATCGGCGATTTTTCGAGCGGCGATATTCCGGTAGTAACGCCAGAACAGTTCATTCAGGCAATAACCAGTGCCGATGAATAAGGGAGTTGGGGAGCCTTTAGGATATGGCCTTGGAAACCATTGTGAATAGCATCACCAATGCTCGTGGCGATGGCGATGGCGATGGCGGGGGAGGCGAACTGTAGTGAATTGATTCCCGCGAAGAAACGCCCCGCGACAAGCTCGCCCGAAAGTTCCATGCGGCGCATTGTCGGCAGAAGGCCCGACCATGAAAACGGCGGGGATTCGTTTTCAAAAAGCGGGTGGCACAGAATGCCCCAGCGGGAAAGCAGCAGCCGGACGCGGACGCGGACGCGGACGCGGTTTCGGTGTTCCCTACTGCTTTTCCAGTGGAGGCTTGACGCTTTCGCCGAAAAACAGGAAAATATCTTATGAGGCAAGGTGTCCTTTCCTTAAACAACATGCTGCCAGCTTGTTTGGGTACGCTCCCGGAAGCCCGGAAGCCCGGAAGCCCGGAAGCCCGGAAGCCCGGAAGCCCCACCCATACCGCGCTAGTTTCGCTGGCGATTTGTCAGTTTATTTTTTTCCGCCGTTAGCGTGTAACGATTCGTTTCCGAAAAATCGCCCAGCGTCGATCCCTGTTTTTTGCCCACGGCAAAATTTTAGTTCCGGGGGAAAATCATGGCGCTTTTAACCCAGTACGTCAGCTTCTATGTAAGCCCGTTCGGCGAGAAATCCGTAACGGACGAACTGAACGCCTTTCTGCGATCCCACCGAATAGTCAACGTCGAAAAAAAGATGATCGATGGGGAACGCGGAACGGGATGGGTGTTCCTTATCGAATACGGGACCTCGTCCGAAAGCAAGAATTCGCCCGGTGCCTCGCCCCAAAGGACCGATTACCGCGAGGTGCTTAACCCCGTGCAAGGCGAACCCTTATTTCCTGAAAGCTGGATATACGCAAGTATTTCGATTCGGTGGATCACGGTGTTCTAAAATACATGTTAAGAAGGTTGATAAAGGACGAGCGGGTCATCGCCCTGTTGGACGGCATTATCGATGGCTACGAAACTGCGCCAGGCAAGGGCGTTCCGATTGGGAACCTTACCAGCCAGTTTTTCGCCAACCTGTATCTTTCCGGCATGGATCATTACGTTCTTGAAAAACTGCGGCCACGCGCGTATTGCCGCTACATGGACGATTTTGTCGCGTGGTCATTAACGAAAAAACAGTTGAAAGACATGTTCGCGCAAATCGGCGATTATGTCGGTGACAGTCTTAAACTGGATCTTAAGCCGCCCGTGTTTGGCGACACCGTTTCTGGCTTGCCGTTCCTGGGTTTCCTTGTCAAGGAAAATGGCATCTATCTTATGCGAAAATCGAAAAGGAGGGTAAGGGATCGCATGGCGGAAATTTCCGTCTCGCTTGGCCTTGGGGAAACCACCCAGGAAAAGGCGGCGGAAAGAATTAGAAGTGTCTTTGCGACAATAAACATGGCAAGGACATATCGTTTTAGGAAAAAATTGTGCGAAAAATGGGGTGCGGTTTCTGGCGACAACCGCGTGATTCGCGGCGGGAGTTTCAACAATTCGTCCGAGAACGCTCGGTCGGCGATTCGTAACAACAACAATCCCGACAATCGGAACAACAATCTTGGTTTCCGGCTTGTGCGCCCCTGAGCCCTGTGGAATGCTAGGCAACCGCAGAACAAATCGCATCCCGCAACGTTGCGTTGCGAATTCGAGTCGCGCCTTTCCTGTTAGTAGGTTTTGCGTAAACCGGAAAGCCGGAGGGCGTTTTTCTTGTGATAGGGCGGGGGGAGCCCCTGCCTTGTTATATAGCCGTTCCTGTGGACGGATAATCATCGTGACTGCCTGTTTCCTGGAAAACGGATGCGGGCGTCGAAAAAGGAGTTCTTTATGACAAAGAACGTTAAGGTTTTGCGGCGGACGATAGGCATGCTCGCCGCGATTGCGCTGGTCGGGTTTGTGGTCGCGTCCTGCGACAACGGGGCAACCATCGTCGTTTACCACTGTTGCGACTGTGATTGTGACATTACATGCAACTGTACCGGAAGCGACTGTTTCTGCGGCGCGGTTCGCATAGAAGTAGTCCGCGTTGATGGCGGTTATTTCCAGATGGGCTATTGTCCCAGTGGCCAAAGCGTAACGCCCATACGCACGGTAACGGTAAGCGGCTTTTACATGGGCGTGTTTCCGGTAACGCAGGGCGAATGGTATGATGTGATGGGCACCTGGCCCAGCTTTTTCACTGGGACGAACGCCTTTGACGAAAACTGGAATGTGATTGACCCAGCTACGCCCGTCTTTAACCGGCGCGACCTTCCCGTGGAACAGGTAAGTTGGTTTGACGCGGTTGAGTTTGCCAACGCCTTGAGCATCCAGGCCGGGCTTGAGCCCGCGTACACCATAGACGGAACAACCGTAACTAGGAATCGCAATGCGAACGGTTATCGTCTTCCGACCGAGGCTGAATGGGAATTCGCGGCGCGGGGGGGAATTGTTTGTCAAGGTAACTTTGTCTTTTCAGGGAGCGATGATGCCGGTGATGTTGCATGGACCAGTGAAAACAGTGGACGTAGAACGCATGAGGTGGGAATGCTGGATTCGAATGCCCTTGGCCTGTATGACATGAGTGGAAACGTTTGGGAATGGGTTTGGGATTGGTTTGGCACGTACCCAGCCGAGGACGAGACTAACCCCGAGGGTGCGGTTTCTGGCGCCTCCCGCGTGTTTCGTGGCGGGAGTTTCCTCGATTCGTCCGTGTTCGCTCGGTCGGCGGTTCGTCCCAACTTCAGTCCCGGCGTTCGGGTCGACGATCTTGGCTTTCGGCTTGTCCGCCCCTGAGTTCTGCGGCTCAATTTCGAAGTGCTGGCAACGTAGCGCCACTGCGGCGGGCGGGGGTGCTGGCACTTCGTTCGGGGATTTTGTTGACGTGTTTTCCGCTCGCCGTAGGCGAGCGGAAAACCTTTTTGATTTCATATCGATTTGAGGGAAAAGCGGAATTTTGTTCCGCCGATGGACAGGTGCACGACTTGGCATCCCGCTTTCGTGGGGGCCCCTTATGCCGGAATTACAGCTGGATGCTGCCTCACTCAGCCACCTGGTGAAGTTCCGCGACCTGTGCCCGTAGCCGTTCGTTTTCCGCAGCCACGTCGGCGAGCTTTGCGTCCCTGTCGGCGAGTTCCGCGTCTTTTCCGGCCACCACCGCCTGCCACACCTCCCGCTCCTCTTCCCTGGCGCCGTCTATCTGTGATGCACGATCCCGCCACGCCTTCTCGCGCGCCTCGTACGTCGCGCGTACCTCGGGATCCGCGCTCAACCTGTACAGCGCGTTCGCCGCGTTTCGTATCTCCGGATTTCCATTGGCTACCAGCATTTCGATCTCCTCCTCCGTTCGGGCCAGCAAAAACTGCACCCATTCCCACTTATCGGTTCCGTCGCTTGCGATCGGAACCTTCGATAGTTCCAGCGTGTATATCTCCTCCGGCACTGCGTCGAAGCGAAGACCGTTCGCCTCGTTGTAAAACCGGAACCGGTTCCGCCCTCAGTGGGAAACAGCGTCTTGCTGGTTATGCACACGCAAATGACTCGCTGGATTCGGTCGTAATGCTCGCTTTGTCCGATCTGCTCCACGATCATCTTCGACTTGTAGAACGAAAGCCGCTTGGCGATGTGCTTTTGCGGCTCCACCTGAATCTCTATGTCGATGATCTGGC
>Ga0209755_10008479_pt1 | contig 10996 bp, 7 predicted proteins | sample TergutCo191P1_FD_187301 | JGI IMG/M metagenome (GOLD analysis project Ga0209755, IMG submission 187301) | Cornitermes sp. P1 segment gut microbial communities from Petit-Saut dam, French Guiana - Co191P1 (SPAdes) (version 2) | ecosystem: Host-associated > Arthropoda: Insects > Digestive system >... | reverse complement strand
AATAGTTTTAACACAATCTACCCCCCCCCCGGTGTTTTCTTGTAAAATAATACAAAAAACGGACTTTTTTAGATTTTTCACGTTTCAAAATTTAATATATAAAATCACGAATTTTCAACTCTTTTCATTATCACTCACTCAGGAGATTAAATTATGAAATATAAAACTATTTTCTGCTTTGTAATTATATTTTTACTTTTCCCGGTTGTAATTATAAATGCGGCTTCTCAGTCATTTTTTGTTACACCCGGACAGAGTTTAAGAAACGGCGGTATTGCAAGAATGTATTGTTTGGAATTTTCTAAAGAAGTAATGAAAGCCGATAACCTTAGCGAACTGACAAATATTCTTGGTGACGTAAGAGTTTTATATAAAGATGGGACAGAGCGTGTAAGCAGTTTTAATGAACTCTACAAAGGCGGCAAGATAAGTATAATACCGATGGATTCTCATGAATCTATGCGGATAGATTTTCTTGATGAATCGATTGATCAAATAACGGTTGCAGATGAGGGACTCAGTCTTTTCAGAGGTGAAATGACCGATCATGAAATCGAGTTATCAAAAAGAAACATTGAGCGTATTCATAGACTTGAAGCGCTTGGAATACCGCGTACTCAAATACAGGAAATTATATGGGATACTGTAATACCCTTTATTGGCTATGATACGCAAGGAAGAATTAATAATATTGATTTTCATAGAAAAGAAAATGAAGATGAAAAAATATACAGTACCTATGGTAACTCAGGTACAGTGAGTTATCAAAGAGCGGGATATATCTTTTTGCGGGTTGATGGTCTGTTGAATAAAAACAACAGTGTCATTGACAGCATTATTGAGCTTATTACACATAATCATAATGATCATGTTAATTTTGATGTACTCGATCATGTTATGAATGGAAGAAAGTTTCAGAGGATAATTGGTCCAAATCCAATACTGGAAACATCAAGAAACAATACCTTTCATTTACTCGAACAAAATGCAAATAAATCCAAACAAAATAATATATTGGATATTCCCGCGCTTAATGCCGCTCCTTTGGAAATGAAATTTACTCCTATTGGCGATTTTCTACATTCTGAATTTATAGTTGATGAGAATACTACCGTAGAAATATTCAAATATTTAAAACCGAAAAGGGATATAAACGATGACGGTTTAATTTATCAAATTACACATAATGGAATAACGCAGTTGTTATTCGGCGATATTGATGATTTAAACGCCATTGAAAATCTTCTGGACGCTTCTTTGGAAAATGAAAAACGATACTATGAGATTAATGAAGAATTATCGAATTTATTAGAACAGTTAAAAAAAATTATTGATGAATATGATATGTATAATAAATTGCTGGAACAATCCAAAATAATAGTACCAGAAAAAGTATTAATTAAAATAGAGGAATTAGAAAAAAAACTTGATCAAATAAAGCAAAGAATAATAAAAAAGTTAGAGGAACAAAACGATTTACCTTTTTTAAAGGCGGATATAGTAAAATGGATGCATCACGCCCATGTATTTTCTGAAACAAGAGCTTTAGATGTAATTAATAAATTATATGACGTGGTTGAGCCGCAGTATATTATCTGGCAGCGGTATAACAATCAGAGCGATGATGATTTTATTAAATTTATTGATCCATTACCATTACATATTAAAAATAAATGCTTAAATTCAGGCGAGAGGGATATTATCATAATTAGCCTGGAATGGTTAATCAACAGACAAATAAATTTATTTTCATAAAAAGGAGTAACGTATGAAAATTGCTAAAAGGATTGGAAAATTGACTGCTATTTTATTTGGTATGTTAATTATCACAGGACTGGTTCTCTCTTGTCAGAGTACCGGAAGCACACAAAGCGCTGGCGGAGTAAAAAGGGACAGTGAAGCGGTAAAGGCTTACGAACGCGGCGACGCGCTTTATAAAAAAGGCGCGTTAAAAGAAGCAATAGCGGAATTTACCAAAGCTATTGAAATTGAGCCTGCATGGGCGGAAGCATTTATAATGAGAGGGTATGTTCATGGATGGGATGATGCTCTTGAATTTGCCATAAACGATTATGAATCGGCAGCGAAAATTGATCGTAAATATAGGGATTTTGCCCAGGGTGCCAGATATTATTTTGTCGATAAGGATTATACGAAAGCCATAGAAATATTTAACAAGGTAATTCAAAATAAAATATTTCTTTTTATCGTTTATACCCTACGTGGTAATTGTTATCATGAAACAGGTGAATTCCAAAAAGCTATTGTTGATTATACCGAAGCTATAAAATTAAACCCGGATTTTTATGGCAATTATAGTAATCGAGCCTACGCCTATAACCAAACAGGACAATTTGATAAAGCTATTGCGGATTGTAATAAAGCGATAAATTTGTATCCTGAAAACTTCTATGGCTATTTTTTTCGTGGTGATGCATATTATGGAAAAAAAGATTACTCAAGAGCTTTGCTTGATTATGGTCAGGCAATAAAGTTAAAGCCTGATTTTGCTGTAGGATATCAAGGCAGAGGTTTTAGTTATTATAGATTAGAAAATTATCAAAACGCAATTGATGATTTTACTAAATTTATAGAGATACTATTTGCTACAGAAGATGTACATTATAGTTTGTATTTACTTCGTGGACACAGTCATTTTATGCTTGGAAATTATGATAAAGCCTCTGCGGATATAGATATAGTATTAAAACGTGATCCGGGTAACGAAGATGCTTTATGGATAAGAGGCGAAATACGTGCGGCGAGAGCGGCTCAATAGGAGCAGAATAGTATGAAAAAGAACGCTGTATTAAAACATCTTGTTATTTTACTTGTTTTCTACATTGCAGGCTGCGCGACAAGTGATTCGCCAACAAGTACGCAACCCACAGGTGAAAGCGTAGGCAGAGGACTTAAAGTAGAAGCGCCGTCATTGATAGAATCTAATGTGGCAGTTTTCCCTCAGTTGGGTCATAATGCCCTGGTTTATAATGTGAAGCTAAGCTTTGATAACAAATATGTTATATCAGCGGATGATCAAAATGGTTTTGTTAATTTATGGGAGGTTGAAAGCGGCCGGCTTTTACGGACTTTTTGGGGACATGGCGCAGTTATCACGGCTCTTGCGTTTTGTCCCGATGGAAAGACTATTGCCTCTGGTTATACAGATGGGGTTATAAAAATTTGGGATATTGCTTCAGGAAAAGAAGTAAATACTTTATCTGGACATTCACAGGATATTTTTTCCCTTGATTATAGCTCAAATGGTAAAAATATTGTTTCCGCTTCGCTTGACCGTACAATAACTATTTGGAATACCGAAAGCGGCGCGGAATTATATGTCTTTGGCGATAACAACGAAGTTACCTCAGCCGAATATAGCTCTGATAATAAATATATTGTAAGTTCCAGCGCCAATAGTCTTTCTGTTTGGGAAGCTGCAAACGGAAAAAAAATTAAAGTACTTGAAGAAGGTAAATTATACTGGTCGGCTTCATGGAGTCCGGATGGCAAAAATATCGTTTCGGTTGATGATGACGGTGTTATTAATATTTGGGATGCGGAAACAGGTAAAAAATTAATCTTAATTAATAGCGGTGATAAAGAAAGGCAAAGAGCGGTTTATCTTTCAAAAGATGCCATTGTATCATGGTCTTACAATGGTATTAAAATATGGAATACGGTAACTGGTCAGAAATTAAATGAAAAAAAACACCATAAAGGTTATTTTTCCAGTAATATAAATGATCGTCCTGATGGACGTGATTCTGTCTGTATTAGCAGAGATGGAAAATTAATGGTTACAGGAAGCCAAAATGAAGTTAATTTTATTAACTTCAATACGGATGAAGTTTTACAGAAATTTAAAAGTGATACAACATATAAACATGGTATATATTTTGATCGTAATACTCAGCAAATCATAATTGATCGTTATTATGGTGCAGGTAATGAAAATTCTCTTTTTGATCTTCGATATGCAAAAATAAATAATTACAATGTTAGATTAGAAAATGTTATGCCTTTTCGTTTAATTTATAATTTTAACGGGAAAATGATTGCTTCGTTGAATTTTTTTAAGAATATTATTTTTATTAGTGATACAAAAAATGGTAAAACATTGAAAGAATTACACTTAGATCCACAGCATCAGGGAATGAGATATAACGATGTTGCCTTTAGTCCTGATAGTAAATATGTAGTTATTGGCGGAGAGGATGGAAAAGAAAATATCAAAATATGGGAATGGAATAATGGGAAAAACGGACGTATTGTAAAATCTATATCTACAGAAGCTGCCGCCGCTGTGGATTGGAGCAATGATGGAAAATATATAGCAACAGGGCATTACAGAAAAATTAAAATCTGGAATACAGAAAATTACAATGAGCTATTCACCTTAAATGGACATAAAAACGCGATATGGGCTGTAGCGTTCAGCCCGGATGGCAAGTATCTGGCAACAGGTTCCAATGATACTACAATCAGAATATGGGATTTAACAAGCCGCAAGGAAGTGTTTTGCATTGATGATAATTTAGGCGCAATAAGCAAGATAGAGTATAGCCCTGACGGCAGATGCCTTGTAGTGGCTGCTTATGACGGTTCAATTTATTTATATGATGTCAGCGGAATTGACAGGGGATTAAAAGTTGAAAGAAATCACAGAATTTTACAAGTTGTTGTATTTACTAACGGGGAATGGATCGTCATCACCCCTGACGGCTATTACAACGCATCTCCGCTCGGTGACCGTTACCTCAACGTGCGTGTCGGTAATACAGTCTCCGGTATCGAAAGTTACCGTTCCGTTTTTTATAATCCTGATGTAGTACAAGCGCGGTTGCAGGGAAAACCCGATCCTGCTTCAAAAGCGACGGTTACTATACAAGAGGCGGCTTCATTCACGCCGCCAACGGTTACAATTAATGCACCGGCACGTAACAGCACAACCGGTACCGCGACTGCAAATCTTTCGGTAGCCATTACCGATCAGAATCAGCCGATTAAAAACATAAAAATCCTTGTAAACGGACGGCTCGTCGGCAGGGAGGAACTCTCTGCCATAAGAGGCACCCTAGGCTTGCAGCCTGAAAAAGCAAGCATTACTGTTACTGGAAATCAGCAAACACTCAATTTTAATCTGCCTATTAATCTTGTTGATCCCGGACTTAATCGTATTGAGGTTGTTGCGTTTAACGGTCTATCCGAAAACCGCAGCCACGTTGAAGTCACATGGAATGCTCCGGCGGGATACCGGTCTGTACTTCCTAATCTGTGGATACTTGCTGTCGGCGTTAATAAGTATGACGATTCCGGCATTCGTGATCTCAATTTCTGCGTGGCGGACGCAAAAGGGGTAATCGCGTCGCTAAAAGCTCAGGAAGGAAGACGTTATGCGAAAGTGAACAGCCTAATTATTGGCGAAGGAGAAGCGTTAAAACCTACCGCCAATACCATTAAACAGAATTTGAAATTTCTTGATCGAGCCGGAGATCGTGACGTGATTCTTCTTTTTTTGGCAGGACATGGGCTTTCCGACAATGCGGGGAAATTTCTGTTTTTGGCACAGGATACGCGCCTTAATGCCGACAAAACTGTAAATGAAGCTACTGCTATTACAGACAGCGATATTGTATCTGTACTGGACAGAACAGGAAATCTACTGGTTTTTATTGACGCTTGCTATTCAGGAGGTGTTGAAAGCGACAGACTTGTGCGTACACTAATGGATTCTAATGCTTATGTGTTTACTTCAAGCCGCGGAAGCGAACAATCACAAGAAAGGCGTGAACTTGGACATGGGGTATTTACTTACAGCATTATGCAAGGTCTTAAAGGAACTCAAACTACTCAGAGTCAAGGGAATGTAACTGTTATAAGTCTTTCGGATTTTGTGTCACAGGATGTGCCGCGAATCACAAGAGGTGCGCAAAACCCAAGAAGCTATTCTCGCGGGTTCGCGGATTTTCCGCTTGCGGTAATTAAGTAGAGGGTAGTGAGAAATAAATTAAATTGCGATAGCCATTTTTTCTCGTATCATTTCGCTGACAAGATCGGACGGCTTTTATGAGAAGATTCAGAAGTTACACGGAGCCATGTTGCTGATATGTCATCTAAAATAAGAAGTTGGAATAAGATTAATAGGAGGCGATCTCCTGCTGATAAATTGACGTTAATGAATCCTGTAAAACTTTGGAAAAATTAATATGTTTTGCTTCGGCGTATGTGTTAAGCCATGCAGGAATAGTCAGGTTTTTACGTACCGCTTTATTACCGTACTTTTCAGCGTATGCGTCCATGTCAAGAACAAGTATACTGACAAAACCGCCAGCCTCAGGTTTTATTTTTTTAATAGGACTTGCTGCCGGCGCGGGTTTGCCGTCCTCTAATTCAGTGAGAACCCAACCAGATGCCGCGTCAGTTCCCATGAGAATTGCTTCCGCGAGCGTATCTCCGCCGCTTACACAGCCTGGAAGATCAGGAACTTCGACAGCAAAGCCGCCCTCACCTTCATAAAAAATAGCCGGATACGTTAACTGCATAATACCTCCTAATTTAATCCTGCTTGTTTCAGGATCAACTTAATAATTACCGGTGCAATATCTCCTGTATGATAAGGGATTGTCACCTTGCCGCTTTTTGAAGCATGGACATATTGATAATGTGAACCTTTAACCGTCTTTAATTTCCAGCCGTCTTTTTTGATTACCTTTTCAATTTCCTGAAACTTCATATTTAAATTATACGCATAATACGCACATTAATCAAGGGTACATTCACTTTTGTTCGCGGATTTCCCGCTTGCGGTGATTAAGTAAAGGGAAATGGAAAGAGAATTAATCAAATAATATTTTGTATTTTTTAGCTAGACCGGGAAAGATTCAATAAATGGTGATAATCTATTATAGGTGATTTTGAACTGTTACATGGAAACAACAGTACATCTTTTTCTTTTACATCTCCTCCTTCGGCAAAAATAAAAATAATGTAAATCGGTTAAACGCTAACGGTGATTAATACTCAGCCTTTGCAGTTAAAAGCTATATATTGACCTTTACAAGAAGATTAGATATTATTGTCAATATGCTAATATTAAAGTCATTATTAAAATTAAATGCGGTTTTAATCCTGCTCATTTTGTTTATGTCAGCTTGCGCAAGCAGCTCAAACCCTGTGTATTCTGCGGACAGCATAACCCTTGATGCCGCAATCGGCGAAGCTGCTTCTCATTTTATCCAACCGCTTCCGGCTAACACCAGAGTAGCGATTGTTTCTTTTAATACGCCGACAGGGCGTCTCTCGGATTATATTTTTGAAGAGCTGTGGAAACGTTTTGAAGATTCTAAAAAATGCGTAATGGTAGATCGCAGAAATCTTGAGCATGTCGAAACGGAAATCAGGCATCAATACGGAACAGGCAGAGTTGATGATAACGCGATGGTATCTATTTCAAAGCAAGTCGGCGCGCAAATTCTTGTGTATGGGCAATTAACATCTCTCGGACAAAGCGCATCCGAATATCGCATAACAGTTTATGCGATAGATGTTGAAAAAGCGACATCAAGCCAGAGAGCGTTTAATGTTCGTCCTGATAACCGTCTTACGTCACTTTTAAATTCTTCTGTGGAAGAAGAAGTTGAAAGAGCTGTTATTGAAATGGCGCGTAACGTAAATCAAAAAACAATCATCACTATCGGCAGAATCAGTTTTGGGGATACACAAACAGTTTCCAATTTTTCAGCATGGTTAAAAAATACAATTATTTCCAGTGCTCATAAACAGCAGAATAAATTTCAAGTGGCGACGGATAACGAAAGTTCCAATTTTGCTGTCGCAAGCAGAGGGCTTACTGTAGAAGCGCCGGTTGCCGCCGGAAGCCAGGTAATTAACGCTGTTGTAGTCGGCAGTTATTCGCCATTGGATACAGGAGCGGAAGTAAATTTACAATTGGTTTCTGCAAGCGGAAATAAAATCGTATTATCATCATCGCGTTTTACTGTTTCTTCTTCGGAACTTCAACGCCGCAGACTCTCGCTTCTTCCTGAAAAAAATAATGTATCAATCACAAAAGCGGAATTTGAAACAAAGCAGAAAGCTGTTGAACCTTACTCAGGAACCAACAACAGATGGAATTTCACAGTAACGCCTGATGTACTTGACGGTATTTACTACGACGGCGATTACATGACTATGCGGATTTATTCAGCGCGTGATTGTTATTTCCGCATCATTCATGTTGATGTAAACGGAAACACACAGGTTATTTACCCCTTATCGAACCTTGACAATAACTTTATCCGCGCCGGGGAAACACGCCGTATACCGGATAACACCCGTTACCGCATGCACGAACCTTTCGGAGAAGAAATGATTCTTGTCAGTGCCTATGATAATCCTTTTGTTCCAAACCAATTATCAGGTTCTTTAAGCGCGGACAGTATCGCCAGAGGTATAACCGTTGTAGATAATAACCGCGTATCAATGAATCCTTCTGCGACTGCAAGGTTTAGTTATACTATTTTACCGAGGAGATAGAAGATTTAGATTTAATTATATACAACGGTTTTTTTAATCATAATCCGGAATCTGGCTTTTTTCTGTAAAGCGTCCTGTGATATTGCCGTCTTCGTCAATATCTATCCATATTCCTTTTATTAAAGTTTTCGGTTTTCCGCTTTTTTCATGAAAATAAACTGTTTCATATTCATGCAATACAAGTTTTTCGCCGTCTACAATAAAATTTGTTTCTGTTTTTTCCGCCGATGTGAATCCTTTTAATTTCCCGGACGGGTAAAAAAAGATACCTCCCGATAATACATATTCCATATTTTGATGTTTATAACGGACGCCTTTACAAATCGCCGCGCCGTGAAAACTACCGTTTTGGTATAAATACATTCTGGAAGTAATTGGTATTTCCTGTTCATTTAATTTAATAATAATTTTTCCGATACGAAATGCGCTCAGTTCACCGGTAAGGCGGTGATACCCTGTGCCGCTCAATCCTCCTTTGTCAAGCGGAAGGCTTAATCCGAAGATATCAACATGATCTTCAAATATTGCGGCTATAGTATTGAAATCAACAGCGATTTGCGGCTGTACCGGTTCTTTTTCAGGTTCAGACTTTCTAGTGTTAAATTTATTTTTATTTCTTTTTTTTGATTCATTCTTCATTACTTTAATTAGCATATAAGCTCCAATGAATGGAGCGGAAATAATAGCCGCAATAGTAATACAGGAAGCAAGGACAGCCTGCCCGAAATTAATATCTTTGAAAACATTATCGCGCGGTTTATTTTCTTTTTTTGTTTCGGTTTGTGCAGGTTTTTCAATTTTTATTTCTTCTCCATCTGCATTGAAAAAAAGCCATCTTCCATTTGAATATTTATATTTTCCCGCTTTTTTACCATGTCTTTCATACTCAATATCAAACTTAATGTCATATTCCATGCTTATTACATCATTGCCCATTTTTACGTCAAACCCGATTGTAACATCTGTTATGGGGTTATAAAAAAACGCACAATCATCCATGACAGTATTATCGGGAATTATAATACTTGTTATTTTATTGAATCTAAATGCGTATTTAGAAATATGTATATTGTTGTCCGGCAGTGTTATTGCGTTTATCTTGTTATTTTCAAAAGCGTTTTCTCCTATCCATGATACTCCTGATGGTATTATTATATCTGTAATTTTATTGTCCTTAAACGCATTACCGCCTATCCATGTTAAACTTTTCGGAAAAATTACTTTGGAAATTTTATTATAGGGCAGACCAATAAATGTGTTTCCTTCAATTCTTGTGATCCCTTCAGAGATTATAACAGTATTTATTTCTTGTTTAACATATTCAAAAATACCAAAACCTCTGTAAGGACCGCTGATAGTACTGACAGGAATATTGTTAATTTCTGATGGAATTGTTACTTCCGTTTCTCTTCCATGATAACCTGTTATAACAGCGCAGCCGTTTTCAATATAATAGCTCCAAGTATCATTATCGCCTTTTTTGTACCAGCAACCTTCACGGATATAGATTCCTGCTTGTTTACCGCACATATTGTAATATTTTATAAACCCTTCACAGATAGCGTCTCTGCCTAATTCCACATTGGATGGAATTTTAATTGTATGAAACAAGTCGTCACAGATATGGTAAAAAGCGTCATTTTCAATTGATGTTATTGAATCCGGAATTTCAAGATCGCGGATATGATGATCAAAAAAAGCATCGGAACCGATTGATAATAAACCCTCAGGGAGTTTTAGAGTTGTGATTTTACTGCCTTGTAAACCGTCATATTCAAATGCGCGATTTTTAATATGTTTGACAGGAAACCCTTCGATAATTTGAGGGATAATCAATTCCATTTCATCGCCGGTACGTCCATGTATTGTAACTTCAGCGTTTTCAATTGTGTAATACCAGCCATTGTTTAAAATTAGCTTATCCATTATTTTTTTCCGTCTTTAGCTCACTTCTGCTCAATACTATAACCAGCAATAAACCTAAAACAAAAAGCCCTGCACCCAATAAAATAAACCATAAAGGATGCCGCCATTCTTCAATATATTGAAGGCTGTTTATTTTAGTGTAAGGTAAAGGCAGCAATGCAATCAGTGTATTATAATAAGCATGGATGAACATGCAAAACCAAATTGAACGGTAACGCCAATATATCCAGCCGATGAATATACCGCCGAAAAAAGCGTTAACAGCTTGCCAGGGATTGACGTGCATTATTCCGAATAATAACGAACTAAGAAGAATTGCCTTGACCGGTGAATATATACGAAGAAACTTTCGTTCAATTATCCCTCGGAATAAAATTTCTTCAGAAAAACCCGGAAACAATCCCATAGAGATAATTAATAAAATAACATTATCCGGCATGTAAAACATACCGTCAAAAAAACCTTCCGGTACCGGGAATAATATATTAAATAAATTGCGGAACTCCGACATTAAAATTTGAAAACCGAAAAA
>Ga0209755_10008478_pt1 | contig 10997 bp, 11 predicted proteins | sample TergutCo191P1_FD_187301 | JGI IMG/M metagenome (GOLD analysis project Ga0209755, IMG submission 187301) | Cornitermes sp. P1 segment gut microbial communities from Petit-Saut dam, French Guiana - Co191P1 (SPAdes) (version 2) | ecosystem: Host-associated > Arthropoda: Insects > Digestive system... | reverse complement strand
ATAGTATTTTTTATGCCTGATATGGTGGCTTTTTCTGTCATTACTATAATAATAACCAGTTTGTTAAAAAGTTACAAGGGTTTTAAAAAAATCCCGGATATTAATCATCATTATCGCATTTACACTATTCCGTTCGTTGTGTTTCCATGATACAATGGAAGTATGGATGTGAACATCTTGTTTTGTAAATCAGCTTTCAAGCATAGGGTAAGCGAAGCTGATATACGATGGGCTATTGATACTGTTAAATATGACGGATATTTGGAAAATGATGATGCCGAAAACAAACGATTGCTTATCGGATTTGATCGTAATGCAAACCTATTGGAAATATATTATAATATTCTTGATCAAAATACAGTTCGGGTATTTCATGCAATGAAGTGCCAGAATATTCACCTACATCTGCTTGAAAATGAGCAGGAGGAAAAATAGAATGCCGGACATGACAGAAGAAGAATATGAATCTTTAGATGAGAAATGGACAAAAAATCCACCCAAACCAGGTCCTAATGGAACAGGTTTTTTTGCACAACGAAAAGCGGCATTAGAAGCTCAATCAGCTTGTTCAATAACTGTGGATTCTGATACAGCAGATTACCTTCTTTCAAAAGCAAAAGCCTCTCATAAAACCCCTGCAGATATTATTAGCGATTTGGTACAGAAACAATTAGCGGCAGCTGTATAAAAAAATAAAATTCCCGGATATCTATCTTCATTTTTGCACTTACGCTATTCCGTGTTGAAAAATGTTCCTTAAAAATGTAATATCTAATCATGAACTCTATAGAACTTGCGAAAGCTTATGACCCAAAATCCTTTGAAGATCGCATCTATGCAATGTGGAAGGAAAACGGCTGTTTCGCTCCTTGCGAAAACGTAAATGACACGAAAAATACAAATAAACAGCCTTTTGTCGTTGTTATTCCTCCCCCGAATGTAACAGGCGTCCTTCACCTTGGGCACGGCCTTAACAATAGCCTTCAGGATATAATTGTCCGTTTCCACAGAATGACAGGAGAGCCTACCCTATGGGTGCCGGGCACCGATCACGCAGGCATCGCGACACAAAATGTGGTTGAGCGCAAGTTAAAAGAACAGGGAAAATCGAGGCGCGATTTGGGGCGCGAAAAATTTCTTGATGAAACATGGAAAGTAAAAAATGAACATCACGCGATAATTACAAAACAGCTCGAAAAAATCGGCGCCAGTGTTGACTGGAAACGAGAGCGTTTTACAATGGACGAAGGTCTTTCCAAGGCTGTGCGCGAAGTTTTTGTTACCCTTTTCGAACGTGATTTATTATACAAAGGAAATTATCTTGTAAACTGGTGTACATCCTGCGGCACAGCTCTTGCAGACGACGAAGTTGATCACGAAGACACTTCGGGGAAAATGTATCATATCCGTTATTATTTTTCCGACGGAAAGGGTCCTTTAGGTGAAGGGTCCGATTTTATAGAAATAGCCACAACACGCCCCGAGACATTGTTAGGTGACAGCGCGGTTGCCGTTCACCCGGAAGACGAGAGATATTCTGCATTCAAAGGTAAAACTTTACGCCTGCCTTTAACAGAAAGAAATATACCGCTCATTTTTGATTCTTATGTTGAGCGCGGTTTTGGAACAGGTGCGTTAAAAGTAACGCCTGCGCACGATCCCAACGACTGGGAACTTGGCAAGAAGCATAATTTAGAAGTTATTAATATTTTAAATCCTGACGGAACGTTAAACGAAAACGTTCCTGAAAAATACAGGGGACTCACCGTAAAAAAAGCAAGGCAGGCAGTAATCGACGACTTAACTAAAGGCGGCTGGTTTGTAAAGGACGAGCCAATAAAACACTCTGTTGGTCACTGCTACAGATGCCACACTGTTATAGAGCCGTTCCTTTCCGAGCAATGGTTTGTGCGCATGAAGCCGCTTGCCGAAAAAGCGCTGGACTGCTGGAAAAAAGGCGAAATTATTTTTTATCCCAGAAAATGGGAAAACACATATAAGCACTGGATGGAAAACATACGCGACTGGTGCGTTAGCCGCCAATTGTGGTGGGGGCATCGCATCCCTGCGTGGACATGTTCCGATTGCGGCAAACTTTCAGTTTCGCGTAACGATTTGGAAACGTGTCCGCACTGCAAAAGTAAAAATATCGAGCAAGACCCCGACGTTCTTGACACATGGTTTTCAAGCTGGCTTTGGCCATTCAGCACATTAGGCTGGGAAAACTCTAATTGCGATACCCGGGATTTCAAATCTTACTACCCCACTACGGCTCTTGTAACAGGATACGATATCATCTTTTTCTGGGTTGCAAGAATGATCATGGCAGGTTTGGAGTTCACGGGTAAAGCGCCGTTCAGGGACATTTACATTCACGGGCTTGTGCGCGACAAACAGGGACGAAAGATGAGTAAGTCACTGGGTAACGGACTTGACCCGTTGGAACTGGTTGACGAGTTCGGCGCTGACGCGATGAAGTTTACGCTAAGCTTTATGTGCGCGCAGGGACAGGATATTCTTGTTGACAATGAATCTTTTAAACTCGGTTCCAAATTCGCAAACAAAATTTGGAACGCAAGCCGCTATATTTTAATGAATTTAGACGGACGAAAATTAACAGAGAACCCTTCGCTTAACCCCTGCGACAAATGGATATATTCGCGTCTTAACACCGCCGCAAAAAACATGAGAGAAGCGTTTCTTTCTTATCGTTACAACGATGCAGCTCTAACAGGCTATGAATTTTTCTGGAACGATTTTTGCGATTGGTATGTGGAAGCCACAAAAATTTCCATGAAGAGCGGAGATGATTCGAACCCTGCGGGAGCGTTAGATAAGGACCGTGCGACCACCATTCTTTTAGATGTTTTAACGCAATCGCTAAAACTGCTTCATCCGCTGCTTCCTTTTGTAACGGAAGAGATATATCAAAAAATAAAAGATAATAAATTAGAAATAAGGAATGAAGAAGCGTTTTTAATTACTTCGATGTATCCCGATTATGACGAAGCGCGAAATTCTCCCGAAGACGAAAAGAATTTTTCCGTTTTGCAGTCATTGGTTGGAATGATAAGAACACTGCGCGCCGAGTGCGGCATTACTCCCGATAAAAAACTTCGCGTAACTGTAAGATCGGGTAATGAATTGCACAAAGCGTTTGCAGAAAACAAAAGCCTTATTAAGCTCCTTGCAGGCATAAACGATCTTGATATCCAAAACGAAATTGCAGATACGATACGTCCGCAAGGCTCGATTGGCATGGCAGGTAACGGTTTTGAAGTGTTCGTATTTGTCGCGGAAGCTGTAGATACGGCAGCGTTAAAGAAAAAGTTTGCGCTGGATTTGGAAAAAGACGCCAAATATATAGAAAGTCTTCGCGCTAAACTTGCAAATGAACAATTTGTAAAAAATGCGCCCGAGCAGCTTGTCGCAGAGCAAAAAATAAAACTTGAAGAAACCATAATGCGCACAGAAAAGCTTGCTTCTTATTTAAGGGATATTTAATGAATACCGAACAAATGAAACAGTTATCTGGTCTGCGTCTTGCTCCCTACATTCAAGTTGCGACTTTTTTAATCGGTAAATCGCGCGAAGGCGGCGGAAACATGTTCCGGCATCAGCTTGATACTATGTCGATTCTTATCGATTACAAATACATGGATTCAATTTTATTAAAAGCTTCCTTGGTTCACGATGTAATCGAAGACATACCCGATTTTAACCATAACATTCTCCTTTCCATTGACGTTGACAGCCACGCAGTTTACGATCTTGTGCTTGAAGTGACAAGGCGTCACGGCGAAAGTAAACCCGATTTTTTAACGCGCATAAAAGAAAAAGGTTCGCAGGAAGCAAAAATTTTAAAAGTAGCGGACAGAATTTCCAACATGATTTCATTGGGTTTTGTAAACAATCTTGATTTTGTCGCGCGTTACATTGCAGAAACCGAAAAATATCTTTTACCTATCGCGCAGGAAGTTAATAATAACATGTTAAGAGAAATGACAGACCTTGTGGCTTCCAGGCGAAAATATCTAAACGATTACAGCAATTTGGAACGCTTTATTATTAAAAATACAACGGAGGTTTAATTACGTCTTTACTTAAAGATATTAAATCTCCTTCCGATATAAAAAAATTATCTCTAAAAGAATTAAATCAGCTTGCGGATGAAATAAGAGAACAAATTGTTTCTACAGTTTCAAGTAACGGAGGACATCTTGCTTCCAATCTTGGAGTCGTGGAACTTAGCATTGCTCTTCATAAGGTTTTTAATTCGCCGGATGACAAAATAGTCTGGGATGTGGGACATCAATGTTATGCGCATAAACTTCTTACGGGACGCTTTTCTTCATTTACAACCCTTCGCAGACAATCGGGGCTTGCGGGTTTTCCCAAGCGCAGCGAAAGCGAACATGACGCATTCAACACAGGACACGCCTCAACTTCTATTTCCGCGGCTTTGGGTCTTCTTGCAGGAGAACGCCTTAACGGCAAAAAAGGGCACTCAATCGCGGTAATAGGAGATGGCGCGTTAACAGGAGGGCTTGCCTACGAAGCGTTGTCTCATGCAGGACATTTAGGTCTTCCGCTTATCGTAATTCTAAATGATAATAAAATGTCTATTAGCAGAAATGTCGGCGGTTTATCAAAATATTTAAGCCGCTTGTCAATGAAAAGAAAATATCAAACTTTTCGCCGCCACTTTGACGCGATGGTAAAAAAAATTCCTATAGCAGGCGAAGCGTTTTACAATCTTATTGTAAGATTAAAACGCGCGGTTAAAGCTGTTTTTTATATCGATAATTTTTTTGTAGACCTTGGTTTTGAATATGTAGGTCCAATTGCAGGGCATAATATAAAAGCGCTCGCAGGCGTTTTAGAAGACGTAAAAAAAATTAACCGCCCTGTCGTTATTCATATAAACACGCGAAAAGGCAAAGGATACGGATACGCCGAGGACGACCCAAACAGTTATCACGGCGTCGGTTCTTTTTGCGTTTCTGACGGAATCGATTCTTCCGAAATAGTTAAAAGAAAAAGTTTTACAGAAAGTTTTTCCGATTGCATAATAGAAGCCGCGCAAAATGATGAACGCGTTATTGCAATTACCGCCGCCATGCAGACAGGCACAGGCCTTTGCACATTTGCAAAAAAATTCCCAAACCGATTTTTTGACGTAGGCATCGCCGAAGGACACGCAGTAACTTTTGCATCAGGTCTTGCGGCGCAGGGGCTTCGTCCTGTTGCCGCAATTTATTCAACATTTATGCAGCGCGCTGTCGATCAGGTTATCCACGATACTGCTCTTCAAAAAATGCCTGTTATTTTTGCATTGGACAGATCCGGTTTTGTCGGCGCGGACGGAGAAACTCATCAGGGGATTTTTGACATTTCGCTTTTTCAAAGTGCGCCTAACATGACAATCCTGGCTCCTGCAAGCGAGAACGAGTTAAGGCTGATTTTAAACTGGAGTATTAACACAGAAAGAGGCGGTCCTGTAATTATCCGTTACCCTAAGACGTACTGCCCGCAGGAAATTGACGCGTTTTCTTTACCGATAGAACCGGGGCGCGGAGTTTGGGTTTCCAGGAAAAATAGCGATGTGTGCATCGCCTTTACAGGAAGTTTATATAGGGAAGCGGTTGAAGCCTGCGCTTTACTTAAAGAGCGCGGTATCGAAGCTGACTTGTACAATTTAAGATTTTTAAAGCCTGTTGACGAAAATTATCTTGCAAATATTATGAATGAATATAAAGTTATGTGCTTTGCAGAAGAAGGAATAAAAGCAGGCGGATTCGGCGAAAAGGCGTGTGTTCTTGCATTACAGCGAAAATGCAGCGCAAAAACGCTTGTAATTGCGGCAGAAGCCCGATTTTTGGAAGATGACAGAGCTTTAGGCACAAGAGAAGAACTGCTGGCGGAAAACGGTTTAGATGGCAAAAGTATAGCAAATGCATTAGAATATAATATAAAGAACATTTAACTCATATGGAGATGTTATGAGTACATTAGGTGTAATTAATTCTGATGCGCAGATAAACAAAAAAATCGAATCCGCTTTTGCGCAGAATCCGGATTATAACAAAGATTTGCTTTTTCTTTCGCAGGAAGATGAAATCCTGGAATTTATAAAATATGCCCTGCCGGAAATTGTCATTATAAATTTTTCCGATACATTAATAAATGTTAATAAAATAATTAATCAAATAAAAGACGATAAATGGATATTAAATTTCGGAATTATTGGAATTTTTAATCCAGAGGCAGATAAAGAAGGGGAATTATTAAAAAATAACAAGGCTATTAATGTTTTATCCATGCTTGATCATAACAGCATTGATTCTCATTTGGTAAAAAGCATAGAGATTATCGAAAATAATTATCAAATTATTTTTCAGCGCGAATTTTCAAGAACATTTTTAGGAGACGCTCTGGGGAATTTTATCCTTGATAACGATATAAGAGTTGTGCCTTTGTATGCAGGCATTGGCGCAACTATTCTTTCGCAAAGGGGTCTTATCGATCCGGATAAAAAAATGCATCTTCAGCTTGCTTTAATGGAACTTATCATGAATGCGATTGAACATGGAAACTGCGGCATAAGCTATGATGAAAAAACAAAAAGCATGGAATCGGGAATTACTTCTTCGGATTTAATCGCAGAAAAAAATAAAGATCCTGTAATTAGCGCAAAAAGAGTTTTATTCAGATGGGAAATAAAACCGGAAAACTCAAGCTTTTTAATATGCGATCAAGGCAGCGGATTTAACGTTAAATCTTTTACAGAAAAACTAAAAAATCAAAGCGATTACAGCCTCCACGGCAGAGGAATTAAAATGGCTGCAAAACTCTGTCACAAGCTAAGGTACAACGCAAAAGGCAACGCGGTAATGCTGGTTATAAATCATGATACCTCAATTGAAAACGACGTTCCTGTCGGCTTTACGCGCGAGCAGATTTTAATAGTAAAAAAAGGCGACGTTATTTTACAGGAAGGAGACCCAAGCGACTTTCTTTATTATATTTCATCGGGAACATACGAAGTTCTTCATAACGATATATGCGTAGGCTCACTAAGCGCACAGGATATCTTTATGGGAGAAATGTCATTCCTTCTTAACAAACGCAGATCCGCAACAATAAAAGCGACAAGCGCAGGTAAATTGATTCTTTTAACTCAGAAAACTTTTATTAATATAATACGGGAATATCCTCATTACGGCGTTTTTCTTTCCAAGCTTCTTGCAAAAAGGCTTACACGGACTAATATGCAAGTTGCTACTATGCATTAAAATATGCTATAATTCAATCAGATGCAATGGTTGCAATGGCTTTCTTCGATATATGACTTTATCCGCCCTGCCCTGGACGTAGCCCTCCTCGCCTTTATCCTTTACAAGGGCTATGAGCTTTTGGAAAAAACGCAGGCGCTCCCTCTTGTTAAGGGCGCTGGATTTCTCGCGCTTGTTTATGCCATTGCTTTTTTCTTTAATCTTACAACTTTAAGATGGGTGCTTACTACGATAGCGCCCGGGCTTTTTATTGCAATTGCCATCGTGTTTCAGCCCGAGCTAAGAAAGATTTTTATGCGTCTTGGGCAAACCGAATTTTTCCGTCCCAATACAACCGTTCAAATAGGAAAAATTGATGCTGTAATAACTGCGGCAGAACTCCTCTCTCAAAGAAGAAGAGGCATGCTTGTTGTTTTTCCGCGAAAGATAAATATAAAAAATATTATCGATACGGGGACAAGAATTAACGCAGAAATTTCTTCAAGTTTGATAGTCGCGGTCTTTGAGTTTGACGGACCTCTTCATGACGGAGCTATGGTAATTCAAAATGGAAAGATTGTGGCAGCAAGCTGTTTTTTGCCGCTTTCTGAAAGACAGGATATACGAAAAAATTTCGGCACGCGCCACAGGGCAAGCCTTGGAATGGCAGAACAATCGGACGCTGTTGTATTAATTGTTTCGGAGGAAACCGGCGCAATTTCTCTTGCATACGACGCAAAGCTTTACTACGATTTAACATCAGCCGAAGTTACGCGCAAATTAATGGAGCTTTTGGATAAAGGAACACGAAAAGAAGCAGAACAGAAAAATACATCAAGCGAAGAAACGGAGGTTTTGGTTGAATAGAGCAAAACTTTTTTCCAAAATAACCGAAAAATGGCCGGTAAAAGTTCTTTCGCTTGCCGCAGCTATTATCATCGTTGTTTTTTACAGGATGAATAATTTAGAAACACGCTCTTTCCAGTCCGTGCTTTTTATTGAATCAAGCGAAACTTTAATTCCCGCAAACGCATTTGCAAGCTCGGTTAGAATTTCTCTTCGCGGAGAAGCCGACGGAATTCATCCGATACTCGACGAAGATATCGAAGCGTTTATAGATCTTGGAAGATACACAGCCGAAGGCAATTACAGGGTGCCTGTTCAAATCAGAAAAAAAGGAAGCGCTCTTGGCGTAGAGCCTTTGGAAATTTCTGTTATCCCTATAGAAATTCAAATTACTTTAGAACAAAGAGTTACGCGCAATGTTGATGTCTATCCTGTGCTGCAGGGAACTGTCGCAGAGGGATTTGAACTTAGAAATCAATCTCTGCTCCCAAGAACTGTTGCCGCAGAAGGGCCGCGAAGCTTAATGGAAAGCCACCTTGAGTTTAACACGGAAATTATAAATCTTGACGGACGTTATGACGATTTTTCCATCATGGTAAATGTCGTAGACGACAATCCATTGGTCTCGATTCATGGAAACAAACTGCTTGAATTCAGGGGTTCCATAAGCAGAATCGCGCGCGAAGAGCAGATAACCGCAGTGCCGGGCACAATTATAATGGAGATTGCAGGAGAAACCGAATCTGAAAACGAGGAAAGAATCGAATGATTGTCGGCGTAGGAATTGACATTGTTAAAACAGAGCGCATGGAACAATGGCTTTCCAATCAAAAGCTTTTGGAAAGATTTTTTCATACAGATGAAATTGCGCTTGCGTTTTCACGCGAAAAGGCAGCCGCACAAACGTTATCTGCAAGATTTGCCGCAAAAGAAGCGTTTGGCAAGGCGCTTGGAACCGGTCTTTCGCATATCGTATTAAAAGACATTTTGGTTTTAAATAAAGAAAACGGCAAACCGTACATAAAGCTTTGCGAAAGCGCAAAAACCGCATTTGAAAATTCAGGCGCGAACATAGCGCATATATCACTTTCGCATGAAAGGGAAAATGCAATTGCAATGATTGTTTTGGAAAGGGTATAAAAATGGCAAAGAAAAAAGTTGATGAAGACAAAGAATTAAAAGTTACTTTTCAATCCAAAAAGGAATACGAATGCCCGGCGTGTTTGGCAACTTTTAATAAAGAAGAACTCCTCTCAGGCGGAGGAAGATTAATCGCAGGAAAACTTACAGAAGAGCTTCATCGTCTTTACGAACCTTCGGCAAAATACGGTAAAGTTTTTCCGCTTGTTTATCAAGCAATCGTCTGCCCCGAATGCTGGTTCTCTTCGATGGAAGCCGATTTCCCGCTTTTACCTAAAGAGAATATTGATAAAGTAAAAAAAGATACGGAAAAAAGAATGAAAGAAACGCAGCTTGCGTTTCCAAATGTAGATTTTCAGGAAAACAGAACATTGATGGACGGAGCCGCTTCTCAATATCTGACATTAATGTGCTATGATTACTATAATAAATCAACATCTCCTACAATCAAACAAGGGCTTGCGGCAATTCGCTGCGCATGGTTAGTCGATGAGCTTCATGAAAAATATCCCGATCAACATTATGACTGGCTTGGAACGTTATTCAGAAAAAAAGCGCAGTATTGCTACAATGAAGCGCTTTCGCGCGAGCAAAGCGGAAGGGAAAATCTTTCGGGTTTAAAAGCATTCGGGCCTGATACTGATAAAAATTATTCGTACGAAGGAATGCTTTATATGTGCGCGTATCTCAGGTACAAGTTCGGTCCTGCGCATGATGAAGAACAAAGAAAGAATTCATTGGAAGAAGCGCGCCGCACTATAGCAAAATTATTCGGCATGGGTAAATCTTCAAAAGACAAACCCGGCGCATTTTTAGAAATTGCAAGAAAACTTTACGACACATTAAACAAAGAACTCACCGAGAATGAATAGAAATATAAAGCTTACAATTGCGTATGACGGAACTAATTTTTGCGGATGGCAGCGTCAGGATAAAGAAAGAACTGTGCAGGGTGAAATTGAAAATGCGCTTGAAAAAATGCACGGACACACTGTCAATCTTACAGGCTCTGGCAGAACAGATTCAGGCGTACATGCAAAAGGGCAAGAGGCTAATTTTTTAACTGATATCGAAAGCATTCCTGCGGATCGTTTTGCACCTGCGCTTAATTCGCTTCTTTCGCATGAGATACGCGTACTGGAAGCCTGCGAAGCGCCGCCTGATTTTCATGCGCGATTCAGCGCAAAATCAAGGCTATACCGCTATCAATTTTTATGCAAAAGGGAAACAATTGCTGTGCACGAAAGCCGCTATCATTTAAACCTGCGCCGTCATCCAAAAATCGAACTTTTAAACGCCTACGGAAGGCTCCTTTTTGGCGAAACTGACTGCTCGATTTTTGCAGGCGCAGGAGACACAAGCAAATCAAAAAACCGCTATGTTTACAGAGCGTATTTTTACATGGAAAAAAATGCTCTAATTTTTGAAATCTGCGCAAACGCCTTCCTTAGGAACATGGTTCGCTCTGTTGCAGGAACCTTCCTTCACTACGAAGAATCGGGCACAACACCCGAGAAATTGCGCGAAATTATCGCCTTGGGCGATCGCAGCCTTGCAGGTCCCACCCTGCCCCCAGATGGGTTGTTTTTATGGAAAGTGGCATATTAACCAAAAAAAAGCCTTTCTGATCTATTGACATAAATCAAAAAAAACCTCATTGTTTCATTATTATGCGTCTAGGGAGGCTGGAAGGAAATAGGTGATAGGAAGCAATGTTGTCATCGAAGGTATCAGCAA
>Ga0209755_10008477_pt1 | contig 10998 bp, 8 predicted proteins | sample TergutCo191P1_FD_187301 | JGI IMG/M metagenome (GOLD analysis project Ga0209755, IMG submission 187301) | Cornitermes sp. P1 segment gut microbial communities from Petit-Saut dam, French Guiana - Co191P1 (SPAdes) (version 2) | ecosystem: Host-associated > Arthropoda: Insects > Digestive system >... | reverse complement strand
TCGACATGACAAGGTTGTTTTACTTGAACGTAATCGTAAACACGATGGAGTGCGAGGACGGCGAAGCCGCAAAGAAAATGCTGGATGCCATTCTTTCGGAATAGAGGGCCGCAATGAAGAAGACCCGGGAAGAGCTTGAAGCCGCGATAAACGACTCGCCGTTATTTTCGACGGACCGCACCAATGACGGCGAGCTGTTTGCCAAGGAAGAAGAGCGCCTGCTTGCCAATCTTGCCAAGCTTATGTCTGCCCGCGGGGATTTTGATAAAATCGGGTTTGAGATAATAGACACGGCAACGAAATGCATAGACTCTTACAAACCGGGAGAGGGGCCGTTTCTTAATTACTTCAACAACTCGCTGAAGCGAAACTTGGCACGGGAAAAAGGCAAGCAGAAAATCGATGAAGTGCGCAAGGGGGTTAAACTCTCCAAGGAAATGGATCGAAGAATCCGAAACATCTTTCGGTACGCGAAAATGGAAGCCGTGAACGATGTTTACACTGAGGAGTTTGCGGCCATGGCTTCCGGGGCCCTGGCGCTTACCGTTGAGGAAGTGTTCGAGGCATTGGCCACTAACAAATACGCAACCGTTTACTCCGGCGACGACGACGGCAAGCTGAAGCTGTTCGACATCATTGAAGACGAAAGAGGCGTGGTGGGAGAAAAAACCGAAAAGGCGGAAGACGCGCTGTACAAAATACGGCAGGTTATAGAGCCCATAGACGCAACGTTTAAGAAAGAGCAAAACCGCACAAAACCGGTGCTCTCCGACCTTCTTACGGCGTATTTGTTGACCGACTTAAAGTCGGGGCGGGTTTTGGACGATGCCGCTTTTGTCGAAAAGGTCTTTTCCGGAATAAGCTTTGTCAACCGTGAAATGTATGCCCGGTATGTAAAAAGCGGCGATATTCCTGCCACCAAGGCCTGTGAAATCGCCAAAACCCATGGCAGGTTTGAGTCAAGCGTAAGCAGAACCTATAGTAATTTCGAAGACAAGTGGCAGCAGAAAAAAGAATAGGGGCCGTGCCACGAACGGAAACGGCCCCCGGCCCCAACCAAGCTACTTCCTTCGCTTAAAGATCAGCCCCTTAAGCTGGAAAACGGTCAGCGCAATAAAATAGAGCACAATCACCAAGGCAACCCACCACAGGTTTCCCGGCCGAGGTGCCTGGGCGATAAGCAAAAGCAGCGGAATCCCCAATATGATCGCCGCGGAGGAACCCAGAACAAGGTCGTCGCCGGCGGGGGTTTTAAAATCGCTGTCGATTTCCCGCAACAGAATCATGCCGTTCACGATGGTGCCCGTCAACATTCCGTACATCGCAAGAAAGCCCTCGTCTTTGTAGTCTTTGTAAACATAATTGCACAGATGGCGCAGGTAAAGCATACAGGCCAAACCGCCCACCGTGGTCATAACCAGCACGGGAATCCAAAGCGTTCCCAAGGCGCTAACCGAAATGGCGCAAAGGGCGGCGACAATCGCAATGTCGAAAGCCGCGCCGCTTATGCGGTTCATCATGTAGCTGTTGGGATATTTGCGGTGCATGATTCCGGCCTTAACAAGCCGGCGCAGAACATGCTTGACGCAAAGCGCGACAAGCGCCGCAAGCATAAACGCAAAACCCCAAATCGTGGGAACAAGATCGATAAGGAAAGGGGAACCCGAGGCGCGGAAACCTATCTCGATTGCGATGATAAGCCCAATCGTAAGAAGATACACGCCGCCAACCATGCACACCTGCAACGAAAACTTGTCGATGGATTCCGAAAGTGGAACTTCGTCCGGGCCCTCGATTTTATAGCTGGCAAGATCGCCGCTTTTTTGGTATTCGTTCCTGCGAATCTTGATGCCTTTTTTCTTTGCAATCGCGTTGATAAGAATAATCCCGGGGATCGATGCCCAAAGAAAGCCCAGGCCCGCAATGGAAAGCCCGAAGTTCCTTGCGCTGCCGGCCCCCCATGCGTCCATGTGCCCGGCCGCGTCCCAAATATAGCCCGTCGCGTTTGCCTGCTGCGGCCCCTGCCCAAAGCCAAGCGCAAGCATAATCCCGGTAGCCGGGTTGAGCTCGGGCATAAACGTAAGGGCAAAAAAGCCAGTTACAAGAATGCCTATCATTCCCTGCAAAAGATAGGTGCTTATAATCACTGCCCCGGATCGCGCCGCCGTTACGCTTTCCTTGTTGATTTTGTTTATGTCGAATTCCGCAGTGTAGTTGTCCCTGTCGCGAAGGCACAGGGCGATGAACGCCACCGGCAGCAAATGGTAGATAAGCCCGCTCAACGCCGGACGGTGAAAAATATATACGCCGGCCGTCAGCAAAACAACTTCCTTGGCTATAAGCCCAAGAAGGCCCGCAATAACGGCAGTAGGCATAAGCGAACGCCTAAACAGCGGAATCTTGCGCCGCATTACGTTTGCTATAAGCACAAGCGCGCAGACGGCGCAAACCGTGATAATGCCGAACGACAGATTCTCGTTGGCAAGATCGATAAGACTTCCTATTCCGTTGCCATTAGTACCCATAATACTCCTCCATGTCCGGTGCTTTGTTCCGCAGATGGTAGCCGCATATCATGTATTTCATAAGATTCGTCCTGTGTGGAACCAGAACGGCGTACACTTCGTCTTTTCTGTAAACCGTCATTTTGCGAACGCCCTGAATCGCGGTCGTTATTTCGGCGAACCGGAATTCGTGGCCGCAAACGACAAGCTTCTCGGCGTAAAGCTCAATCGCGCCTTTCCCCAAAAAGTGCTCTTTTTTTGCGCGCTCGGCCCTGGAGAAAATGACGCCGTCGTCGCGGAACGCCGGCCTGTCCGTAAAACCGGAAAAGTCAAAACTTTTTACGTAATCGATTTGCATACGACCCCATTCCAGGATCGTGTCCGGGATATTCTCAGCCTTGTTGATTTTCTCGAAAAAGCCGGTGCCGTTTATCATGGCCCTTGCACCGCAGTCCAAACAAAGGATTTCGTTTCCTTCCGAACGAAGCCCCCCCCCTTCCACTTGGCCAAGAGACTTGCATTCCGGGCAGTAAAACAGGACGCTTTCAAGGTATTCGGCCTTGCGCCGGCCCCTGTACGTGATTTGCGCCGTTTTGTTCCATTCAAATTCGTTGAAGCCAATCTCCCGTTGTATGGCTTCGTCAACCTCGGCGCCGGTCATTGCAGCCAGCTCTTCCGGTTTGACAACCCTTGTAACAACCGCCGTCACTTTTCCGATGCTGGGTTTTGTCTTCCAGCGCGCCAGCGTGTTGAACCCGCCGCGCATCTGCACAAGCACTAGCGGCACGTTAAACTTTTTGGCAAGCCTGCCTATCCCCGGAACGATTCGGCATTCGTCGCCGTAAAAGCTCCGGTTGCCGGACGGAAACATGCCAACGCAGCCGCCGCTTTTTATCACCGCAATCATGTTTTTCAGGGCAATCAGGTCCGAGCTTCCCTTGGAAAAAGGTATGGGCCTGGCGAGGGCCACCATAAGCCGGCTTAACAGGCCGTGCCGGAATATCGTGTCCGTTGCAACATAGTTTATACCAAACCCGAAACCCATGCTGAGGGCGAACTGGTCGAATCCGGACTGGTGGTTGGCAAGAATAAGGCACGGGCGTTTAATGCCCTTCGAGCTTTTCTGGTTGAACCTGAAGCGGTACAAAAGCCAAAGGGCCGGCTTAAAAACGACCCGAAGGAAAAAGAACACGAGCGAATTGGCTTTTTTGATCGGCGGAGCTCTTTTGGCCCCCTGCGCCGCAACGGGGTTGGCGTTTTTCATTGCAGAGTCCATTGCCAATATATCGGCAGGCGGAAAGCCGGGCTCAAATCCGCACCTGCCTTGCCGTGCCCGGCTTTGCGTTCGCGGCCACGACGAAAAGCTCCTCGTCGGGGTCGAGCGGGGCCGTTTCCATTCCTATCAGCGACATCAACGGCTCAAGATCGTTTGCGGAAAAATCCATGACGCGCGCGCCGGCGCAAACGTAAAAATCGGGGCGGCTGACCGCCTCCGCTTTGCGAACCGACATTTTTTCCCACAGCTCTTTTACCACGCCTTCGTGGTTTTTTACAGTGGTGCGCATGACAATACCGCTTTCCCTTTGCACCCTTATAAAGCCCCTGCCGTCCAGTATGCGGATGGCGGCCGGCTTTCCGGGATCGGCCTTTTCGCCGAATACGTAGAAGTGGCTCGACCTTTCCAAAAGGCGTATCCGGTGGACCAAGATTTCCATGTCTTCGCGGGCCAGTTCCATGGCCTCTTCCAGTGTGGTTTCTTTTAACAAAGCCGCCGTTTTTAGCTCGGTGGAATCCGCGGCTGTTGCCGTCGCTTTTTGGTTTTGGGAGTCAAGCTCGATGTGCACTTCTATGCTTTCCGCCGCCGCGCCGCTTTCCGTTGCCCTGTTTATGGCTTCGGTCTTTATCGCGAGAAGCTCGTTCCGACTTGGCGAAGGGACGATGCGTTCCACCACTTCGCGAACCTTGGCAAGGGCCAAGCCAATCGGGGAAATCGCCTCGGCGTTTTCCGGTATCGAATATTTGATGCCCATTTTGCGGGAAAAATATACGACAAGCGCGGCGGCTCCACCGCCAAGGCCGATGAACGAGAGCTGGCTTCTTTCCAGCTTGTGCTTTTCCGCAAGGCCCCAAACGACTGGCTCGATTTTCGCATAGGCGCGTTCCATTATCTGCCCGGCAATTTCCTCCGCGGAGCTGCCGCAGTGCTTGGCAAGAACGTCCATTGCCGTTTTCGCCGAGGTTGTGTTGCCGTGGGAAAAATGCTCCGGCCGGACAAGCCCAAGCACGTGGGCGGCGCAGGTATTGGTAATCGCTACCCGCGCTCCGTTGCTAAAGCGCACGGCAACGTAGTCCGCAGGGTCGCCTGGCTTGGGGCTGAAAAACTCGACCTCCCCCCCCTCCCATGAGGCGGGATCTGAATAGGAGGCGTAATCAAGCCCTGCGGCGTGGGCGGAACGCGGCCCGATGTCCGTTATGCCGTTTTTGTTTGCCCGCACCATGGAGCCGCCCGCGCAGCCAACAACCCGCACGTCCAAGCTTGAAATGCAGTTCTCGAGTCCGCCGACGATGGAACAGTCTATAGCGGGCCGGCCGTTTTTGATTACGCCGATGTTGGTAGCCGTACCGCCAACCTCAAAGCAGATGCCGTTGGAAGTCTGCAGGCACATCAAGCTGCCCATAACCGAGGCGGCGGGGCCGGAAAGCATGGCAAGGACGGGCCGTTTTTTTGTTTCGCTTATTTCCATTGTGCCGCCGTCGCCGCGCATTACCATCAGCGGCACGCCAAGCTCGGTTTCGCGCAAGGCAGCTTCGGCTGAGTTGGCGGCCTCCAGCATCTTAGGCAGTATCGAGGCGTTTATCGCGGCGGCGCGAATGCGGCGGGCAAGCCCGTGAAGCTTGGTAACATCGTTTGCTATCGTGCAGGGTATGCCTCTTTTGACGCAAATCGTTTGCACCATAGCTTCGAGCTCGCTGTTGTCCGCGCCAAACGCCGTGCCGACAACAACGGCCTGCGCCCCCTGTTCAAGAAGCCCGTCCAGAGCCAGCTCCGCGGCCTCCTCGGTTAGGTTTTTCGTCTTCACGAAGCTGTTGACGATGTTGACAAGCTTGCCGTTGCCAAGCTGAATGCTGTCTATCTTTAGCCGGCGTTTGGCAAACAGGCTTCCCGGCCCGCCCTTTGCCATGCCGAAAACGCCCACGACCGCAACGTCGCCCTCGAGAAGCGCGTTGGTGGCCAGGGTCGTGGAATGTGCAACGAAGGTTACGTCTTTGGCGTTGATGCCGTTTTCCGCAAGGCAGTTCCTGAAGCTCTCCGCTACGCCCTCGGCCACTCCCCGGGGATGATCGTGCGTGGTCTTTACGCCGGATTTCCCTATGATCTCGTGGGTGGAGTTGTCTATGGCTACGGCCTTTGTGTGGGTTCCGCCGATGTCGATCCCCACCCTTACGCTTTTGGACATTCGGCCCTCCTTGGTGTCCAACGAAAAAGCTTCGCGCTGTTTTTTAAGCGGCCAAACATGCCCACACTCCTTTGGGAAATCGCGGCCCTATGGCTGCCATTATACCACTTGCGGGTACAAAAGTCACTGGCATTGCCTGGAAAGGAATCTGTTGAGTTTTGTTCAAGGTCAGTCATCGCGGGCTGCGGCTTTCATCCTGCTTTTCCGCAGGCCAAAACCTGAGGCCGGGTTATGAAACTATGCCGGCGAAGAGACTTGAACTCTTACACCCTCGCGGGCGGTGGATTTTGAGTCCACTGCGTCTGCCATTCCGCCACGCCGGCAACTGTCTCAGTATACCCCAAAACCGGAATCGTTTCAACCATGGAAAACGGCCTTTGAAACCACCGGATTCGCGGGCTGCAACCAAGCTCGATGGTCAGGCCGCCCACTTGACCTTTTTGCGGACTTTGTCATACAATGTTTCGGACATTCTATGACTGGCATTCCTTTAATAATTGCGTTCATCGTTGCCATCGTGGTGATGATACTGGCGATCTCCAAGTTTAAGCTCCACCCGTTTTTGGCGATAATGGGAACCGCGGTCGCTTTCGGGATACTCTCGGGCATTCCGGTTTCCGCCGTTCCGGCCCTTATAGGTTCCAGCTTTTCGGGCATCTTTATGAACATAGGGCTCGTGCTTATCTTCGGAGCGTTAATCGGACTTACGCTCGACGCCGCCGGGGGTGCGCTCAAAATCGCCGACATGTTAATCAAAGGCGTGGGCAAAAAAAGCCCCACCCTGTCGTTCCTCATCATGGGGTGGATTGTTTCCGTGCCGATTTTTTGCGAGTCGGCATACCCGATCCTGAACCCGATACGGAAGTCCACGGTAAAGCGCATCAAGGCCAGCGGGGTGGCCACGGCCATGGGGCTGAGCACCGGGCTTTACGCCTCGCACATTCTAATTCCGCTTACCCCCGGCCCTCTCATAGCTTCATACGAGCTTGGGCTTAGCGAGAATCTGCTGCTGGTAATCATCGTGGGGACGGTGATTTCCGTTCCGGCGCTTATCGGCGCGTACTTTTACGCGGTTCGCGTGGGCAAAAAGGTGAAGTCGGACGAAGACCTTGAAGGCTCAAACGAAACGGTGAAGTCCTACGAGGAGCTTGTGGCCGAATACGGCAAGCTGCCCAGCGGCTTGATGGCCCTTTCGCCCATCCTTGCGCCGATTCTGCTGATGAGCCTGGGGACAATCGCCAACATTGTCGGCTGGACGGGCGGGCTTGTCGGCGATATCGTGGCCTTCCTAAGCTCGCCGGTTATCGCCTTGGCAATCGGCTTTCTTTTTGCGGTGTTTTTGCTTGCGACTTCCAAGCATTTCAAGCAGTTCAACTCGGTAATCGAAAAAACGCTGCGGATGATGGGGCCAATCCTGTTCATAACCGGCGCGGGCGGGGTGCTTGGCCACGTGATAAGGTCTTCCGGCGTAATCGACGTTATTACGGAAGACACTTACGCCCTGCAAAACCTGGGGCTGTTCTTCCCGTTCCTGCTCGCGGCGGTGATTAAAACGGCGCAGGGCTCGTCAACGGTTGCGATGATAATCACCTCTGGGATGATGGCCCCGCTCATGGGCGATCTTGGGCTGGACGCTACCTACATGACGCGGACGCTTACGGTAATGGCGGTGGGCGCGGGCGCGATGATTGTTTCGCACGCAAACGATTCGTGGTTTTGGGTGGTGACAAGGCTTTCCGGCATTTCGCCCCAAAACGGCTACAAGTCACAGACGACGATCTCCCTGATTGAGGGCCTGTGTTGTATGGCCGGGGTTTTTATCTTTTCGCGGTTCTTTATGTAGAGCACGCCCTGCGGTTCCCCTTTTGCGGGTCAGCCGCAGGACGCGACGTGTGTCCTAGTCTTTTTTAAGCCAGTTTACGTAAAGTCCGGCAAGCACGGGAAGAAGGGAAATCTGAAGAAGCACTGCCACAAGGCCCGGGCCCCAGGTTCTTTGCACGAACTCGAGCACCGGCACGTTAAGGCCGCCGGTAGCCGAAAGAAGGGCAAGGAAAACGAGCCTTCCGGCAACCAAGGCGATGGCCACCGAGCCAAATCCCGTAACCCTGTGCTTTAAAAAGCCGGCGACAAAGCCGTAAACGGCAAGCTCGGGCAGCATCAGGGGAAGCATCATGGGCAGCGGCATTCCGGTTACCAAAAAAGAGGCCAGCGGAACCGTGATTCCCAGAATCGCCCCGGACAAAGGCCCGTAAGCCAGAGCCGCGAACAGAATCATCCAGTGCATCGGCTGTGCGACAAGGAAATTGAACCCAAGCCTGTGGGTTATCATTGGAAGGATTAGGGCAAGGGCAAGAAACAAAACCTGCCCCAGCACGGCTGTCTTTGACTTCCTAAGCGATAATTGTCCGTAAGCAACGTCGTTGATTAGGCCCGTAGCGACCATAATAAACCTCCTGCAAATAGTGATACGTCAGTTTAGACGAACCGCGCGGTTTCGTCAATGTGGTGATCGCTGCGCGCGCGGGCTTTGTGGCCTCCCTTGCATCTGCCGCGTCAATTTGGAGCTGCGGCAAGTTCCCGGACAACCATTGCGTGAACTATTTCCTCCGGCGACCGTCTGGTGGCAAGAGCTTTTGAGGTGATGTATTCGGCTGAGAAATCGTCGACCGCCATCATTTTGAAGCCTTTTCGCGCCGTTATGCCGCGGACTTCGGGGTTTACCTTTGGGGTTGTTTGGGTCAGCAGCTCGTCCAGTGCATCCGCTTCAGCTTCGGTCATAATAGCCATTTTGTCCTCTCCTAATCTTGGTTTCGCAGCATCCGGAAAGCTTTGCGGCACCGCATGGCATGAAAAACATGGACGGTATGCTCGTCTGCAAGGTTATACATGATTTCAAGCACATTGCCATGAGTGTCAAAGCCCGTAAGCAAAAACTTGTTGGCATAGCCTTCAAGGAGGCCGTCAAACAGAGGGCGCACAAACGCCATGCGAATGTCAACTTCTGCAATGCCATGCTTGAAAGCAGAATCGTTGAAAAAGTAGTTGACGAACACGCTTTGTACTATGCGGCAAAAACGGACATTTTGCAACATACGGCGCAACATTGCGCAGGCCCACAAGGATGCCCTTTGCCGTGGACAAGACAACCCCGGTAAGCTAATATAACTTGAGGAGTGCGCAAATGAAAAAATCCCTTGTACCGTTTTCCGTTTTGTTGGCGTCGGTTTTCGGCGTTTTCGTTTTCATGGCCTGTGCGTCGCGGCCCAGGGTGCAGCCCGAAGCTGAGGGCGGCGTTTTGAGGGTGAGAACCGCGGGCACGGCCTATTTCGAGGGCGCGGGGGTGTCCGTGTCCGAGCTTGGTATGCAGGCCGGAAACAGCTACGAGATCGCCGTGGACCTGCTCGTGCCGTCCGCCACCTCGGTGGACATCAAGCTGGAGGTCCGCACGGACGGCCCGCGAAACGGGCTTATTGTTGCAAGCGATGTTTTCAGGACGCATCCCGGGTATCACGACCCGGACTTTCCCGGCGCAGAATGGCGCAGGTACTCCGGCGTTTTGGACGCGGGGGCCGAGCTCGACTTTGGCATGATCCAAATCGTCGCCGCCGGCCCCAACTCCGGCGAGTCCGTCATTTTCCGCGTCGATAACTTTACCGTTACAAGGCTGGGAGCTGCGCCCGAGATCGTGGCGAGCTTCGACTTTGACGATTTGGGGCCGTTCGTGGCGGTCGGCGGCGCGGAGCTATCGACAGTCGCGGACGGTTCCACGGTTTGGCACGCCGTAAGTTTTGGCGCGAACTGGTCGGCCCATCAGAATTTGATCTCCCCCGGCGCGCAGATGGCGGGCACGAGGGTAACCAATTTCGGGCGGACGGACAGAAACAGTTTCCGCCTGGAAAATAACACGGGGCTTTGGACAAGCGGCGACGGCAACTTTCTGGTGATGCACTTGCCGGAGCCGGTGCCGATGGGTGCCCGCATTCACGTTTCCTGGTGGGTGTACGTGCCGGGGCTGGAAAACCTTATGGCGGATCCCAGGCGCGGGCATGGAAGCGGCCCGCTGGGTTCGAACATTCGCGGCCCCGCGCTGGTGCTTAACGGCGGCTTCGGCAGCCCGGAACACCAGCCCACCAACTTCAGGCCCGGCACCGGCACGATGGCCGACCTTAACAGGCGAACCCCGTTTAACGAATGGTTCCTGACCGAAACGTATACCGACATAACTTCCCACGTGGGCGACGTTTCGATGCTGCATTTCCGTTTCAGGGTAAACGAGGCCCACGAGCAGCCCGCGATATTTTTTGTCGATGACATTACCATAACGGTCGTCATATCCGACGAGCCATACGTGCCGACCTGGGATTCCGCAATGGAGCTTCCGCCCATGAGGGAGGCGTTCGCGGATTATTTCGTTCTTGGCAACATTCTGGAGCCGCCCCTTCTCAACAACCCGGCGATTACCGAAATGTTCCTTCGCCATTTCAATTCCGTGACGGCGGAAAACGCGATGAAGCCCGGCCCCATATCCGGCGGCATGTTGCTGACCACCCGACCAAGCGCGCTGGTTCTGGGCAACGCAAGGGCCATGGTGGAATTCGCGGAAAGGCACAATCTGCACATGGTAGGCCATACGCTTATCTGGCACGAGCAGTCCTCCGTGTGGCAGTATCTGGATCCGGTTACGCTCCGGTATCTTCCACGTGCGCAGGCCATGGAAAACATGCGCTGGTTTATTCAGCAGTACGCGGGCTACTTTGGGGATCGCATAGACGTTTGGGACGTTACGAACGAGGTCGTTTCCGGCGCGACGGATCTTAGCGAGGCCAGTTACGCAAACGTGTTTACCGGCGACGGCTCCCCCCCCCACCCCGTTCCCGCTGCGGGTTCGTGGATGCGCAGGATTCGCAACAACGTTCCGTGGTTCAACGCTTTTTCCCACGCCGCGAACTTTGCCGCCGGCGAACGCGGCTGGGACTATATCTACTACGCATACGTTTTCGCCCGCAGGTACGCGCCCGCCGCGCTTCTTATCTACA
>Ga0209755_10008476_pt1 | contig 10998 bp, 7 predicted proteins | sample TergutCo191P1_FD_187301 | JGI IMG/M metagenome (GOLD analysis project Ga0209755, IMG submission 187301) | Cornitermes sp. P1 segment gut microbial communities from Petit-Saut dam, French Guiana - Co191P1 (SPAdes) (version 2) | ecosystem: Host-associated > Arthropoda: Insects > Digestive system >... | reverse complement strand
CTCCGTGTGGCGATTACCGCTTGGATGGTGGCCGGTATGATGGGATTTTTCACAGTTTTGACGTTTTTAGATGCAGCGATTTTCTCAGATAGAATCTCGGATTGCGGCTGTTTCGGACAATTTTTGATTCTCACGCCGTGGCAAACATTTTACAAAAATGTGGTGCTCAACATCTGGGTGGTGATTGTGTTTTTTGGACGAAACCGCATTCCAAATCCGTTCGCGTTCAAGACGGAAGCCATCATTATGGTAGCGTCTGCGGTTGTGTTTTTTGGCGTGCAAATCTATGGCATTCGCCACTTGCCGATTATTCACTTTTTGGATTGGCAAGTTGGCGCACAGCTCAATCCGCCAAGGTTGCCAGTGACATTCACAACGAAATTCCAAAACCAAAACACGCAAGAAATTCGTGAATTTACTTCAGCAGAATTAGCAACGGTCGATCGTTCCGTTTGGACATTCGTGGAAACGATTATTCACGACCCGAACGACCCGAATGCGGGAAGTATTATGATTCCGATGTTTGATTGCAGAGGTGTTGAGGCGCATGAGGTTTCGAATTTTGTTGCCGACCGTCCTGGAAGCACGTTTATTGTTGCGATTCACGACATCGAGCGAACGAATATCCGCAACATGGCGAAGTTTTTCGATGTGATGGATTTTGCGAGAGAAAATGGCCACGATTTTATGTTTTTGTTTGATGGAACAATCTCCGATGAGGCGTTAGAAACCTTCAAACAAAACGTCGGACGCCGCGATTTTAACGCATATTTCGCCAACAATAGAGATATTATGGCCATTATTCGTTCAAATCCAGGTTTGATTCTCCTTCAAGACGGCTACATCCGTGGGCAATGGGCTTGGCGCGATGTGCCTTCTGTTGAGCGAATGGCAGTTCTTGTCAATTAAGGTAAAGGACTATATCAACCCCATATTCTTAGCACGATAAACCGCAGCGGCTTGTGTGGCGGCGCCTAATTTATCTAACGCGTTTTTCTTTTTGCGTTCGGTTACGCGTAGGCTGAGCCCAATTTTGTCGCTGATGGCTTTGATTGGAATACCATCGGCCAAATGCCCCAAAATGACAACCTCTTCCTCTGTCAAATGGCGATGCTCCGACAACACAAATTTCCCATCAATATAATCGTAACGCTCGCCTGTTTTGAAACAATCGATACACGCTTTGGTGGTTTTGTGCGTTAGCGGCAACGGCGAAATCGCGCAAATAACCATCCATAAATTGCCATCATCATCCAACTGATACGGCACAATGCGATGATGAAAATTAACCTCGCGCCCGCTTGGCGTTTTGCCTATTAAATCGCAGGAAAGCACGAGCTCCATGCGCGCATCGCAATCCTCATAACTGTCAAAAATTTTGTGCGCTTTCGGAATCATTTCGCTCCACCACAATTTTTCACTCTCAGGCATCACTTTGTTGTAAATGTTCAAGCCTTCTTTTCGAATCATTTCCGTAGGAAAACCAGCAATCGTGTGTCCCGAAAGATTGCCGAGAATAATGCGTTGTTCGCGAAAATCAACTAAATAAAGACAAGTGTTGATGGCACGACTGACGTAGCCCAACACACATTTGCTGCGGTCTAAGCAGTGAGACTTTTTGACTTGCTTGCAAGGCTTTGTCTCCTTTTTGGGATTGAATAAAATGTCCATAAGAAAGTTGGTGTTTAGAAGAAAAAGATGTTGCAAAGATACAACTTTTTTTTGAATTACAACAACTTTCTGTTGAAAATTTGACAATTGGCCCTTCTTCAAAACTTTCTTGATGGATGGTTTTCCGGCGTTGCGGAATAAGTATTAGCGTGTCAGACGCTGATTTTCTCAGTGTTGGCTCTTCTGGACTGTAAGAATCGGGCAAGTGCGGCCCTTGGCTTTCAAAATAAAACGAATTGTGATAGACATTGATGATGTAAGATGGTGACACTTGGCGGTTTGCACGCTTGGATGTTTGGCACAAATTAATGCCCATTCGAACGGTTAGTCCAAACGCAAGTGGCGACACACGATTGGTAAAATTCGTCGTTGGTCTGTAAGTATTGGCAAATTGCGCATGCAAAACACTGTTCGCCATCATGTCTACAGTTTCTGGGTCAAATTCAAAAAAACGGTTGCCGTTTTCCCTGCGAACATTGGTCAAGCCGTAATTCGCGAAAGCGCCAACATACAAGGAAGTCCGAGGATTGAGATGAAATTTCACACCCGTTTCTATCGCGGCTTTTCCCGAAATTCGCAGAGGATTTTCCAAGCGCCGTGTGGCAAACGGCAAATGGTAAAAAACGCCCAAATCTTCGAAATATGGCAAGCCATAGTCTATTGGGTCGGGACGAAATTCTTGGTTGGTTTTATGGTCGTAATACCACGTATAAAGCGATGCATTTTGCACCATAAATGTGCTGTTGATTGGAATCCCAATTTTCGCTCCAGCGGACAGAAAAAACTGATGATTTCCGCCAGCCAACGGCGTTTGAAACTGCACCATCAACGGGATATTCACGCTAAACAACCGCTGAATTTCCGTATAATTCGAAACTTCCGTATGATAATCGATAATCTCATCTGCACCGCTCCAGCCGGGTGTGAGATTGTCAAACCCTTGTCGCGTGTACATATCCACCAATTTTCGCAGGTGAAACGACGTGTTGTAAACCGCAATTTCCGCACCCGTTCGAATGCCCCAGTTTGGATTGAAAAAATACGTATAACCTAAGCCAAACGCGCCACCAAGTCCAGTTTCGCGCGTGCCAATCGCTGGTCTGTAATGCAAAGTTGACGCGCCAAACGACGACCACACCGAAAACTCGTGCTGGCAAAACGGGAGTTCTGCAGCAGTTGCGTATTGGGTTGGGTCTTGCCGCTGTATGAAGACCTGTGTTTCGCCTTCGGAAACGCTCACGGTTATTGTATCTGTAAATTGTGCTTGAGCGCTTGCAATCAGAAAAATAAGTGCAAGCGAAACCGTCAATTTTTTGAAGATTGACACTTTATGTTTGATTTGAATTTTCATGATTTTCGTTTAGTGCACCACTATTTTTAACACTTCTCGAACTTGCCCAGAAGTGAAGTAAAACACATATGTTCCAGCTACTTGCGGTAATTGTATGGGCGTAACGCGGTGTCCGTTGGTACGAACTTGCGTGATTTGATGACCCAATACATTGAATACCGTTATTATACCATTGATAAGCAATTCTTCATCGTTGGTTTCCACATCCACCACAACGGTCGAATTGTTTGTTGTTGTAGGATTTGGATAGGCCATAATTGTCGTGTTTGGCACGAATATCGTTGGACGAAACGGACAGATATTGTGTCGATTGCCGTGTTGGTCAACAACAATTGCACGATAGGTGTGCAAAGGGTTTAGCGATTGCCGACCCACATTAAAAACGCCACCCAAACCAATGCCGTGCGAACCTTGATGGATTTGTGTTTCAATACCAAATTCATCCGTTCGGAACCACGTATAATGTACAAAATTATAGCCGCCGCTATTATCAATAACAAGCGTATTGTTTTGTTTCTGAACAATCAGCGGCAAACAATCCTCTTGACGCTCGGCCAAAAACCAAATGCGGTCATTGCCTTCCACACGACTGCCTAAGTAAGCAATTCGATTGCTGTAAACGCTTTCTTCTTTCGTGAATGCTGCAATATCGCTTCCTTCGTTATGCGCTCGGACCAAATCCACACGCGAACCGTCCCATTCGCCCAGCATTTCAATCACGAGTTCTGTGCGCCCCGTTGCTGTTCCAACAATGTTGAGAAAACCGCAATTTAATGCGCCAAGAATCGAAAGATGAATTTCTGCACCCGCTTCGCCTTCGTAATTTCCGATTTGGAACAACATCATGTTTCGTGCACCATAGGCTCGTTTGCATCCGAGAAACAACGCGCCACCACTAATGGTCAAATCGCCATGATGCAACGTAGGACTTTCGCCAATCGTTATGTTGTCGGACATAAAAAAGCCCATCGCCCGTTGTGTCCAAGCCGCTTGATTTGCAGTTGCAAAAATCAATCCTGCGAAAAGCAGAATGTGCTTAATATGTTTGTTCCATTTCATTTTATCTGTGTTTTTGGCGTTATTTTATCTCACATACCATTGCAAGTAGCGCCCTTCGCCATTGTTGAAACTGTGTGGCACCAAATTCGCTGGCTGACAGGTGCGGATTTCAAAACTGAAATCATCACCAACACCAGAGCCATCCACACATTTTCCAAAATGGTGGTTGGGCATGGTTGTATTGAAGTTGCCAAACAAGTAATCAAAATCCGACATGCGTGTCGTGTTGATGTCTCCACCGCGGTTCGGGCGCACTTCAAAATACGTCGTACTTCCGCGGTTTTCCCAGTGCCAAATAGCTCCACCAAAAGCGTTTGAATTGCTGTTTCGCATCCGAATTCGGCGATTTCCCGACATTTCGTCCCAGCCGTCGGATGCTCGCACTTCCCAACGCTTACCAAACACGCGACCTGCTGTTGGCACATAACTTGTTGTCCATATGTTTAGATACGGGTTTTGCCCGTGGTTGTGTGCAGACATTATCGCAAAGTTGTTCAATGCCCACGAATCCCGCATGTCCGTAGGATTTTCAGTGATACGCACTTTCATGTGTTGAGTACTTGGGTCGTCAGACAAAAACTCCCACGCTTGCAACGGCAAACGAAAATCGCTATAATTGATTTGGTAAATTTCGGGGTCGTCACATGCCGTATCATAAACCGCGTCTATCGGTCGTGGACGGTCCATTGTGAAGTGCCAATAGGCCGGACTCACACGCATCGAGTTTTGATTGCCCGTTCCACCTGAGGTTGTGCTTTGCACATATACATTGCGTGCCGTGTTTTCGGAATACGACCAAACCAACGTCCAGCCGCCGCCCGCGATATCGCAATAGGTTCGAATGACTGCAACACTCGCATCATCATCATCATCGCTTTCTGCAAAACTTTTGCAGTCTTGCAACCAATATTCGCCGTTTGGTGCAAACGGCCGTTCCAAGAAGATTTCCAAGCAGTTACACGCTGGGTCCTCAAATGTACCTAACGACGAAATGCAATTTACCATAAATTGACACACCGCTCGAATATCGCCATCCGACGAAAACTCAAACACAAACGCACCTTCTTGAACGGCCGTTCCATCAGCATACAAAATGATTTCGGCAGGACCAACTTCAGTAAATGTTTTCGTTCCGCTAAACCGCAACCCGTTTTGCTGACTCGTTCGAATGGTTGTTGTACCAACTGAAATCACTTCGACGGGCACAATCACAAAGTTATCCTCACTCAACGGCCGATTGGCACGATACTCGCCCTTCACCTCAATTCGATGGCAGTCAACCCTATAAGCCATGCCAAGTTGAAGCACTTCGATGTCTGCACTGCATGTCGTCCCAATTTCTTCCCCGTTGCTTGTAAATATCAGTTGGTCGATGCCCTCGTTTCTCGGCGTGCCCATTCCCGTAAGGGTGAGCTCAAAATCGCCCAATTCCTCAAAAATCCCGCTCGTATGGAAAAAATATCCGTTGCTGGATTTTGCAGAAATGGTGTAAGCGCCTAATTTCGTAGCCGTTACAGGCACTGTGATGTAATGCGTATAATCCAAAGAAACGCCTGCAAAATAGCGCCCAAAGGCACGAATTTTAGGACATATGTCTTTTGGAATATCCATTTCAGCAGAGACTGAGCCGCAAAGGCTTATCCAATTCTCTCCATTCCAATATTCTTGACAATTGATGTCGGTATTGAAAATCATTATGCCTTTGGCTTGTAGATGCTCTGTTGGAATTAAATTACGTTGCTCTGTGGTTAAAGTTGGGATGCGTTGCCCTTGAATAATTTTTTGTTGTGCTGAGGTGTTTTTTGAACCAAAAAAGATGCACAATACTAATGCTAATATAAACCGTTGTGTTTTCATGGCACATTAATTTTTAATAGTCTTTGTAATTTGCTCAAATTTATTGTTATAGTCCAGTCACTTGTTGAAATTTTATGTAAGCTTTCACTTGTGTTGGTGAAACGCCTACAGTTGGCGAAAGGCTGTTTATGGCTGCCATTACAGTAACTTCGTAGGCTGTTTTGGTGTCTCCAATTTCTATCCACGTGTAGCGTCGGTATTCAGGCCCATGGCCAGAAGCATCGTAAATACCTCTATCGCCCCAATGTCCGTTTCCATTCGGACTTTCTGCAACTGTAAATGTCGTTCCTGCACCGCTTCCACGAATACCGCCCCATCGCCGCGAAGGCACATTTGGCACCAAACCCGAGCCGTTCATCGTTCCGCCGCCCCAAAACGTCGAGTAATTCCAAAGAATCGCCGTTGATGTTGGTCTGTTATTTCTAAGTTGTACGTTTAGGTTTTGATGACCGTGTTGCACCATGTTGAGGTTTCCAGGAAAAAACACTCTCACCGAAAACAATCCATCGGGCGAATCGCTTTCCAACGCCCAAACGGTATGACCATCCGAATCCACCATGCTCTCCAAATAGCCCATCACAGCAGTTGTGTGTATGACGGCCTGCCTCAAATGCCCAACCGTTACACGGTCGCAACCCGAAAAACCAGGATTTTGTTCCAAAAAAGGTGTCAAGTCAAATGTCACACCGATTGGCGCTTCTTGGTTTCTTTCGGGAGTTCCAGACAAAGCAAAGGTCAACACGCCAGTGCCAGGCGTTAATTCGCCAGGATTAAGCGTTGCCGTTAGGTTTGGATTACCTTCAGAATATAAGGTAATCCCGTGATGCGTTCCTCCATTGGATGCCGAGTAGGGAATTTTCAAAAAAGTTCCCACAGGAATAGACTGACCGTTTCGAATAGCGATAATCGGGTCTAATGTTGCGCCTTCGCAAGCCAATCGTGCTTCTCCGGCTGGCAAAGGAACTTCACCACAGAGATTCGCCCAATCCTGTCCAGTCCAATACTGCAAACAGTTGATGTCTGTGTTGAATACAAACAAACCTTCGGCTTGCGGATTGTTTCGAACCGGAATTTGGTCGCGTTGTTCGGTGCTCATTCGCGGAATTCGTTGTCCTTGAATGACTTGTTGTTGTGCAAAGGCTTGTCCTGCGTACATAATAATGCACAACAACATGACTGTAATTGCTTTCATGGTTTAGTTTTTGAGGTTTTGACCCGTTAGATGTTAGGTTTTTTTTAGAAACCCATTATTTGGATAAAATCTTGTGTGCCAACATTTAAATTTTGCACATCAGCAGAGATATACGAGATGATAACGCTGGTCAACACAAATTGATTGTCCGGCGAAAAATTACGGTTTTCAACGCTAACTGTCCATTCGGCTGCATTGTTTTGCTCTATGACACTTGCGTCGACACTCAAAAAGATTCGACGTTGTTGATTATCAGAAAACACCGGCTCGATATTTACAACTTTCAGCGGATTTACGGAGGCAGATGTTACGCCGTAAAAAACCAAACTTTCGGTCGTAAAGTCTCCATTTTCAACAGGGATGGTTAGTTGTCGTACTGTTTGAGCCGGTGCTGCTGCAGTCCAAACTTTAGCGGCGGTGTCCCACGTTAAAATTTGGCCTTTATTTTGTCCTTCAGGCAAGGTAATAGAAATCTTGCTTGTTCCACTGCCCGTGACAACAAGACCTCTTTCGCCTGTGATGCTTACGTTTGTCATAATCGAATCCACAAGTTCTTGCGTCACATGTGTTGCGATAGAATCCACAATGTTTGTGATAAATTCTTTGTTTTCTGTAAGATTTGTGATGACTTCTTGAATGAAATACGCGTTGTTCATCAACAAATTCACAAAAGTTGTATCACCCGCAATGTTGGTAATCATGTTTTCAACAAAGGTTGAGTTATCAATCAATTCTTGTACAATTTTGGCGATATTCACACTCAAATCAATCGCGCTTGTTCCACTTCCCGTGATTGTTACAGAACTGTCTGCACTCAAAAGTCTCACTTTAGCCATAATGCTGTCGGTAAATTCTTGCGTCACATTGTTGATAATGTGTTGCAATACAGAATCATGTTCGTTAATGGCGACCCATGCTTCACCCGACCAGTATTCTAACATTTCAGTGTCTGTGTTGAAAATCAGTTGTCCGCGTGCATGTTGCGGTAGAGCTTCTGCACCAATTTTTGTGCGCTCGTCAGTTGTCATTTGTGGCAATCTTAACCCTGTGTATAACCGTGTTCTCTCTTGGGCGTTAGCGATGTTAGAGGCAAGTATTAGAATTAGGGTTAGGGAGGTTAAGAATGTTTTGCTGGATTTTAAGATTGTTTTCATTTTTGTTGTGTTTTTTGTGTTAGTTTTGTGTTTTGTTTTGTGCTGGGTAGCAGAGACAGGACTATACCCTGCCTCTGCTGGTTTTGGTTGTGTTTTTTTGATTTTGAGTTTTGGTTAATGTTTAGTTTTACCACCCGACAAAGGCAAACGACCCTAAGTGAGATATTTTGGGTGTTTCCTTGTGAGGGGAATCATATATAATGACGACCCTTTCCAGTGTAGAACTTATTTGAGGGTCAAAATTAAAGTTTTGGATATGTAAAGACCAAGTTACACGTCCTAAGTCAGTTGCGCTTAGAAGCGTGGTTACCGTAAACGATGTGTGTACAACCGTGGGGTCAGAAAACTCGCCTCGAATGCCTAAAATCGTAGCACTTGGGTCTAAATCTGTGATTTCGCCATGATAGCGCATGCTTTGCAAGCTAATCGCCTCGTTAATGTCGATGGAAACTTCTCGAACAGTAGATGTTGTTGGCTCTGCAGGCACAGCACCTTCAATGCCTCTCACCCACATTTCGCCATCGTTGTAATAAACGCCTGGCGATACATCGTTGGATGTTGCAGTATTAAAGACAAGCATGCCTGGGATGTGCATCGTCATCGGACTTGCGTCTGTTGTTGCGACTAAGGCTACGCGAGGTAAGAGCAAACCTCTGGTTCCAAGAGCTGTATCGTTAGCATTTAAGTCTAAAATTGCACTTGGATTAGGTGCAATATTTCCTCCTAAACGTACCTGAGTGTGAAGATTGGTAGTCACTTGCATCAAAAGAAAAAGCAAGAGAATTAACGCCGTTGTTTTGTGTGTTTTCATTTTCATTTGTGTTTTCACATTGCAAAGTTACGCAAAAAAAACCGTTTTGTGTTGGCGGTTTTTCGCACAGAAGTAGTGCAAAAACGGCTAAAAGTGAAATATAAACATCAAACAACAACACCCTCAGGTTATGAATGGCGGTTCTTCGCCATCTTTGGAGACTTCTTCTAAAAGCTTGTTTTTAAAAGCATTTCACGTGAAAATTTCTAAGCTAAATATTGCAAATCACAAAGCTTTTTGTAAACCCCATTTTTTGCGGTAAGTTCGGCGTGTGTGCCTTGTTCAACAATGCTACCTCTATCTAAAACAACGATTTGGTCGGCGTGCTGAATGGTTGAAAGGCGATGCGCAACCACAATCGAGGTTCTGTTTTTCATCAAATTTGTGAGCGCATCTTGCACCAAACGCTCGCTTTCCGTATCGAGTGCCGAGGTGGCTTCGTCCAAAATCAAAATGGCCGGATTTTTCAAAACGGCACGTGCTATGGCCAAACGCTGTTTTTGTCCGCCCGATAAGCGGTTGCCTTGGTCGCCAATGTTGGTGTTGTAACCCTCTTCCATTTCGGTGATAAAACCGTGTGCATTCGCGATTTTCGCGGCATTAATCACATCGTCTTCCGTGACATTTTCCAAACCAAAAACGATATTGTTATACACCGTATCGTTGAACAACATTTGCTCTTGTGCAACCATGCTCATTTGCGCATACATCGAGTGCAGCGAACAATCGCGAACATCCACACCATCAATGGTAATACGCCCTTCCGAGACATCGTAAAAACGCGGAATTAAATTCGCTAACGTGGTTTTTCCTGCGCCAGACTGTCCAACCAATGCAACAGTTTGCCCTTTTTTGATAGTCAGATTAACATTTTTCAGAATCAAATCCGAATTGTATGTATTATACGCAAAACTAATGTTTTCCAATTGAATAGCATCTTCAAACGGTTGCAATTCAACAGCGTTTTCCTTCTCTTTAATGTCCGTTTCGGTATCCAAAACCGCAAACACTCTATCCGCAGACACCAAACTGCGCTGAAGGCTTGCCACGGCTTTCGCCAAGGATTTTGCAGGGTTCAAAATCTGCGAAAAAATAACGATAAATCCAATAAATTGGCTGGCCGACATGGCACCCTCCGCTTCCGACAAAATCAAACTTCCGCCGTAGAGCACAATGAACGCAACCGTAATAATACCAAGCCCTTCCGACAATGGCGAACTGATGTTTGTGCGGTTCATAATGCGCCTAAAAACCTTTCGATGCGCATTGTTTTGCTCATTAAATTTGTTGCCAATATATTTTTCAGCACTAAAAACCTTCACCACACGAATGCCGCTCGCCACTTCATCGATAATTCCGACAAGGTTGCTCAACAGCAGCTGTGCACGATGTGCGTAGCGTCTCAGCGCACGAACCAACAACGAAATCATACCAACCGCAACCGGCAAAACGAGCAACGAAAATACGGTCAATTGTGGCGATATCGCGAAAAGCGCAATCGCGTAAGCAATCAAAAATAGCGGGTCTTTCAGTATGATAATGAGCGTACTGGCGATACCATTTTGGATTTCGTTCATGTCGTTTGACGAGAGCGAAAGCAAATGACTTTTTCGGGTTTTATTGAAAAATCCAACATTCAAACTCATCAATTTATTGAACAACGCCTCTCTCAGGTTTCGCATCGCAAAACCCTGTGTTCCAACGATAATACGCTGTGCGAGGTAGCGAAACACGTTGGCGAAAATCACAGAAACAATCAAAACGCCAGTCGTAAATTGCAACGCACCCATGGCACCGTGCGCGTCTTTGAGGCGGTAGAAATGGAAGTAGAACGCATCCTGAAAAAACGCAAGATTCAGTGCAAAAGCAGGCATTTCAGTCACAGGGTCGGCGCCCGTTTCGC
>Ga0209755_10008475_pt1 | contig 10999 bp, 8 predicted proteins | sample TergutCo191P1_FD_187301 | JGI IMG/M metagenome (GOLD analysis project Ga0209755, IMG submission 187301) | Cornitermes sp. P1 segment gut microbial communities from Petit-Saut dam, French Guiana - Co191P1 (SPAdes) (version 2) | ecosystem: Host-associated > Arthropoda: Insects > Digestive system >... | reverse complement strand
GCCGCTATGCCGCCACTCCATTGATTGTTATTTTGTCTCCGGGTCGTAGTGATATAACCAGCTTTCGTCCATGGTCAACAATCGCGACAGGAAATCATTTGGGTAGCGCCGAAATATTCCAAAATTGCTCAGACGACTGGCACCGTTGACGTTTTTGATCCGCGTTCAGGACCCACTTCGCGGAGAGCTTCCGCATGTCCAAATCTTCATGAATGACGGACCTAACCCACTCACGTGAGATGCCCAGTTGCTCAGCCAATCCGGTGGTCTTCCAAGTTTAGCTCGTGAATTTGATCAATAATCCCCAAGGTGGTCGTTGTTTTGGGTCGTCCAGGACGAGGCGCATCACAAGTGGAAAAATCTCCACATTTAAACTGGGCCACCCAGTTTTTGAAAGTGAAATACTATGGTGCATATTCCCCAGATGTTTCTGTGAGAATGGCGTGAATTTCCTTCAGAGCCTTGCCGTGCAGGATAAAAAACTTGATGACAGCTCGCGTCTCCATGTTGTTGAAATGGGGCTCGTCGCTTGACATGTTTCCTTTCAGCCCCTGTAACAAGAAAAGACTTTGCATATCAGCACATGGACGGATCCCTCTTTCCAACGACACTATCGATTCAGTCCTACGACATGGGAATTAGTTCGGGCCAAGTACTTATTAGACTTATTCATATATAAGTCTTGTTCTTACTGTTGGTTTCGAGTTTGTAGCTTGTAGATATTCCCTCTTTTTGTTCGTGAAATGTCTACTACCTGCATGACTTAGAGTGTTCAGATTGTCTACATTACTTTGTTTTGAACCATGTAACAACTACGTTTTAGCCTGCGTAATTTGATCTAAAACTGTGAATATTCTTCATTAAATCATGGTTTATGTTGCTTCCTTTCATACAGAAATTAAGTGTCTTCAGCTGAGATTTTGATACTGTTTTTATGTTTTCCCTAGCCCTTCTCATGTCCTCGCTATCATTTAAGTTCTCCAAAGCTGCAAACCCGTGTGAGAACTCAACCTGACACTGTTTCATAACCTTCCGCTGACTTAGCTTCATGAGATTCAGACTCTCCGTATAAAACGTTTGTACTGCTTGTTACTAACTGCCAGTCTTTTCCAACTTCTGAAACCACCAGATAGTGATCAATGTTACAGGATGTTCCCGTAACAAATTGTTCATCGAGTATACTCGAATGCCATCTCCTGTCTATTAATATGTGACCAATCAGGTTGTGCGTCTTCTTGTCGGAAAATGTCTACGTGTACTTATGGATGTTTCGGTACGAGAAGATCGTGCTTTTAACAAGTAAATTTTTTGATATGGCGAAGTTTACTATTAAAACACCACTGTCATTTCTATCCTGATGTAGGTTCTCACTCCCAATTGTCGATTTGAAAATATTCTTTCCCCCAGTTTTGCAATAAAATCTCCTACCAGATTGTTCATAAGGTACTTAGAAAAATGATCGAAAACCTGCTCTAATTCTGCATGATGCTTCCATTTGAGTCATCACGTTTTTCCTCAGTAGGCGCATGTGCATTCAGAATATTGATATGGCGTTAGAGACCTCCCAGCACTATATATGATATACTGTCACTAACAAATTCTGTCTTAACTGCTGACACTATTCTTTGGTGTAAAAGAATAGTTTCCAATTGATGATTTTCATTTCCTTTTTCGTAATAAAAAGTACAAATCCCTGATCTTACAGTCCCTCCTTTGTCTCACCTATCCTCCTCTACACCCACTAAATCTAATTTACACATCGCTAATTCCCTGTTCATTTTCGCAAGTGACCCTGACATATGCAAGCTCCCCGCATTTCAAGTGCCGGGTTACATGTCCCTTTTCCATTGCTTCGGTTGTACCAAAACTTCAATACAATTCCGAGGCCTTGTGAAGTGTTTCATTGTGTGACAATTTTTATGATGAGGAATTTCTTTTTAGAACCTCGCCCAACACTAAATCTGGAGGATCAACCCTTGTCGGATGTCCGCGAATGTTTATTCAATGTATTCGCAACTGTCCTCCATATCTGGAGGCCGTTCCTCTATCTGCACTCAGAGGACTTGCCTTTTGGTGGCGACAGGTCCGCACACATCACGGCAGTTGTAATAGACATCTTGAAAGCTATATTCAGTCAGGAGGGAAGTTTTGTGCAATTTTCTAATTACTATTAGTATGCCTGTGAAACTGGTTAGCTAAATTATAATACATGTGTTTGTGTGTGTGTGTGTGTGTGTGTGTGTGTGTGTGGACGAAACCTGTAGTAAGGCCTGGACGAGCAAACCTTTGTCTGATAAATTACAAAATTGAAAAGGAATTACGATAATTTATATTCACTGCGTTTCATCTTCCTTTGTGGAAAATACCGGTAGAAGACGAAGAGGGATTTAATTTGATTGCGACATTTCAGCTTTTGGTATAATCTGAGAGTAATTTACTTGGCGAAAACATACATAGGCTTACTATAAAGAAAATTACAGAAGCTGCACGTGTATTAGGCCCTAGTAAGGAGTTTGGCCTAACGTAAATGCTGAGACAATAACTGTATGATTGTGTCTTGTGAACAGAATGAAGAAGAGAATCACAACAAGAAGGTAGCAAATAAATCTGTCGAAAATGTGGCACTTTTAAGGTATTTGCGTATGGCAGTAAAATATCGAACTTACATGTTTGGAGTAATTAATAACAGATTAAACTCGGGGAATGCGGGCCAACTTTTGGGTAGAATGTTTTGTTGTCCATTTGCTAGCTAAAAACACAACAATGAAAATACACAGATTTATAATTTTGCTCCTTGCTTCTTGTAGGTGCGAACTTTTGTCCCTAAAATTACCACAAGATCATAGCCCGAGGTTGTGGGAGAATAGGGCCTCAAGGAAACTGTTTGGGTAACGGAAGTAGGACTAACGATAGGAAGTAAAGATGTAATTGTTCTCAGTTTGTGTAGGAGAATTTACTAATATATGGTGTTTATATGTGATCCTTCTGTGGTTTTGTATTCGGTTCCACTCCTTCAGAGTGGAAAAACGGGAAGTAAGATTTGTGTTACAATATGGAAATACTCTGGTTATACCATATCAGATATTTTCAGAAAACAAAGACATTTAAAAGTTGTATTTTCAGGAAGTCAATGTTGAAAATTCATCCATATACAGGGATGTTGATAAGTCCTTAGCCCGAGCAGGAAGGAAACAAGCTAATGTTTCTGTCAGAATGGCGTGAATTTCCTTCGACGCCTTGCTTTGAAGAAAAGAAATCATGTTAACAGCTCGCGTCTCGATGATGTTGAAATCGCGCGCGTCCCTGACATGCTTCCGAGCTTGTTTCCTTCCTGGTCGGGCTAAGGACTTATCAGCACTCCGGTATAGTGTTGAATCTTATTTATATCATCTTTCTATTGTAAGCGTCTTAAGTTGTATTAGGCAAAAATACCTGAACTATTATTATGCTTTCAGAATTATACAAAAGTGAATTGTAGATTTTTTAGCGATTGAATGCGAATACAAACAAACTTCAGTAAGTGCGTAGGGATTTCAAGGAATAAGCACGTAAATTGTTGATTTTTGATGAAATAAGGCACTGATTTTTAACTTTTTTTTTTTTGTGGCGCTGCAGCCCAACGCGGGCCATGGCCTCCTCATTCTTGAGGTTTCTTGATCACACACAACGACGCATCACAGTCAGTAGAACTCCTCTGGACAAGTGATCAGCAGGTCGCAGACACCTCTACCTGACAACACACAACACACAACGGACAAACATCCATCCCACTGGTAGGATTCGAACCCACGATCTCAGCAGGCGAGCGGTCGCAGACCTACGCCTTAGACCGCGCGGCCACTGGGACCGGTTTAACAAAACTTTAGAACTATAATATATAGCTTCTTTACCTACATTCAGAATGTTATTGAACAACTGATAGGAAAAACAAACCTATGAAAAAGTTGTTTTCACTTTTACTAAGTACGGAATTATGTCACATATACGGAAAATATACAAACGCACATTTTACTTTTTTAATTTTCTTCTTTCTAAATTGATTTCCTGTTGTGTGTATCCAGAGGTTCTCTTTCAAGCTACCAGCCGTGGTCAGCCAGCTTATTTGTCTTGCATTTCACCTGGTAGATTTTCTCCGTCCTTGAAATGTCCTAATAAATCCTGTTCACCACACTTGTCGCTGACGTATCCAAGGTTTTTAGGAACAAAATTAAAGTCATAATGAAATCAGTGTTTTTTTTAAATAAACTGTACCCGCTTATTCTTTCTGCTTGAAACATTTTCTCAACCGTCCATAGCTGGGCCCTACATGATTGCCCAAAAATTTATCAGGAACTAGCTTGAATGCTTCTTACGCTTTCTTCTCACTTTTTGGTAAGACTTCATCGAAATACCTGTCATTCATAAGTTCATGTATGTAAGAGCGGACGAAGATCCTTTGCGACAGGTTATCGGTGATACGGTGAGACGTCTGTTGCAGATACCATTCCGATTCAAGTCCTTCGTAGAACTCTTCATCAGCCCAAGTCCAACTCGTGAATTTGAAGTAGAACTACATGGCAACTTCGAAATTTTCCCTGAATCACTTCATTTGTGAGAAATATAAAAGATTAAAATCGTTTAAGCTACACTTGCTACAAAATAGTTCCCTTGTGCAACTATACACTTATGCCAGCGACTGTAAAGGCGTTGGAAACATTGCCGGAAGCTATTTTATGCAAGCCTTTTCAGCTCTTCTTTCGCATTCTTAATGATGTCAATAACATCACAAAAGCGTCGTCCCCTCACTGCTGATTTCATTTGATATAGCAGGTAAAATTCAGCTGGAGCCAGGTCGGGAGAGTGTGGAAGTTGCTCCAGTGCTATCACATTGTTCTTTGTTACCGGGGTGCTGATAAGTCCTTAGCCCGACCTACTTCCCAAAGTCATAGCACGGAATCGTTAGTGTCGTTGGAATCTAACCTACTGCTCAGATCAAATAATATATGCTTCCTGCAGACTCTCAGAACCTTTAGAGGGATGAAAGGCAACTTAATGTTTAATTTTCGAGTAAGAATTATCAATTAGGGCTAAGGACTTATCAGCACTCGTGTAAGAAAATTTTGACCAAAACCGACCGGTGCGCTGGAGTATTGTCTTGAAGGAGAAACCATCTGTTAGTTCTCAGGTTTTGGGTCGCTTCTTCTGACCGAATCGCAAGGCGAAGAAGGATGTCAATGTACATTTCTCTATTCACAGTTTTACCTTTCTGTAAATTATATCAACGAATTCCGGCGACTTCTTGGAGCTCCTACGTATTTTCGGTGGGCTTACGCCTGGGTCGTTTTAGACCGTTTTAGCCGATAGAAGCTGCTAACGAAAGCCGTTCTATCCCATATTGTGACCAATTTTGCATAAGCCTCATTCACACAAGAAGCAACTACATATTGTGTAGAAGGATCGTGACTGTAGAATCTCTACAAATAATCCAACATAATACATTCGGACTGTGTTATGTGCAGCGGAACAGGATTTGCTTTTTCACATGGCCAGCAGAAATTGATAGTGTAAGCATGTCGTTTGCATTGTGAAGTAAACCACTTTGCAGGCTTAACCTTGTAGAATCATTGATGAGTACCAAATTGAAGGTTTGAATTTATTGTTACTGCCGCCATTTTTTGATAAACATTGTTGCGGTGGCACCTATCATCGTTAATGGAAAGAAAGATTGCAGATTATTTTCGGCGGTTACAGCAACGGGCAGAAATTTCAATTTTTGTTACCCAGAACCAAGAATCTGTGTTAATGATGTGACGGATTAAGATCTCATAAAATATAATTTAATGTCTGTATGGTCTTTAAACTGTTTTGCTTAATTTCATAGTAGCACTTCATGTAACAATCCATATCATCTTCATCCGTTTATCTGTCACCCGAATCAGTCCCTCCATCATCCTTAAACTTCCATATCTTCCGTATCTCAAGTATGTGTAATTTACTCTCTACGAGTGTGTGGTGCCAGTCTAATAGCTGGTGGCAGATTTGGGTACTCGACAGTCCGTGTTTGTGTGTGTGCGCGTGTTTGTGTGTGCGTACGGAAACACTAAGGAAACAAAAGTAGCCGTTAGGGTCACGGTGTTTTGTTTTCCCATAAGAAAATTTACAGCAAAGCCATAGAATTCTGTTCTGCATTGAACCACGCCTTAACATTCACTGCACACGTTCAGACGACAAATATGAGCTCAGATTTTGTCGTGATCATCGATTTTGCTTCCAAAATGTAGTTCATAATCTTGTTTGACTTAAGATTTTTCTGTTTTGAGACCTGGCAGTGAAAAGATCCAAGTGATGCAAAATGTGTTGCTTGTACGTGCAGTAAGCTACCAAGTACATAGGTAAGCCACATAACTAAAGACTGAAAATTATCTCTTTCATTTTGTATTAACTACGTATTTTAACAATATTTTATTTTATTTTATTTTTGTTTTAACGACGCCATTAGTTGCGATCTACGGTGCCTTTTTGATTATAATATTTACAAGGGAATGGATCAGTTTCAGATTATATGACCTAGATGGCAGATGATTGAAATGTGAATGTGAAGTAGGGATGGATCGATACTTAGAAGGTAAACCCGAAGTGATACTTGATAAATCCACGTTGTCCACAACAAGCCCCCACATATGTTGCCCTCGGGTTCAACTCGCTCCTCCGCGCTGAGAGGAATATTTACCTGTAAATATGGCAGTCAGCGTTACGCTAAGGACGGCCCTATTATGCGCAGGTGTGCATAACAAATTATCGGCACAAAGAAAACGACATAATTTAAAGGTATTACGATTTTACAAAGTTTCACATGTAGCTACGAATGACAGGACATGTATTTCTCAGACCTGAGAGGGTTTAAAGAAAAGCAAGTTTATATCTGGCTATCTGGGTTAAAGATTTATACTGTGTAAGCAGTCATGTCTGGGGATTTGAAATAATATTCCGTAATTTATAAGCAAGATCGTACGTGGGATTTTGGATTAAAATTTCGTAAACTATAAGAAAGGTCATATTTTGGAGTATGGATTGAATTTGTACAAAATACAGTTTATTTGTCCACGATAGAAATCTTTATTTTCCATTTTTACCGTAGTGTCTGTATGCTGGATCGTGAATTTTAACGCTTCGCTTTTAAGGAACTTGCGTGTAACACAGATAAAAACAAATGCGCATTATTGATTTGCATTGTACAGCGGGGTCAGGCCTATGTTTACTGCAAGGAAATTCCGCAATAGAATAGTCTATGTAAAACTGAACTTTAATTCGCTGATTCTTTCGTGATAAGGAAGGGATCGAATTTAATGGCCCAGCTTTCAACGTGGGGCAGCTAGGCGAAGGTTTCTGCCACTTCGGTGGTTTCAGAACTTTGTTAACGCGGAACACTCTTGTTATGCCGACTGGACCGAGGGGTTACGCCACTGAATTCGAGTAATGGTGTTTTCCTAAAGAGTACTCTGGCAACTAAAGTCCTTCCCTTCAACCTTGTCCCTAATGTAATTTCTTATTTTCTTTCTTATTTTCTACTGATTTTGTTCCTAGTTCGAAAAATGGCAAAGGGAACAAAAAATGCCTGATGTGTTGTGCATGACGGGTTGTTAACTGAAAATGAATAATCTAATGCCTGCATTATTTTGGTATAAAGAGCACGAGTGTTCCATTTCAGAGAAAGAGAGCAGTTCACAGTCAAATTCAATGGGGGCAAGCAATGATTCCATTTATGAAGTAGTCTAAGATTATGCACTAGTACACAGTTTCATTGGCTCAAGGCATACGTCTGCAGTATTTACGAGAATGTCTGAAGCATGGATATAATTGAAATAAAATATCTTTAACGCTGGTGTCCAAACAAAGATGAAATCTATTAACCTTGTGTTTTAGGTCAATATTCGTTTGCACTTTCTTTCTGTTGTATTTTGAAATGTTAAGCTTATTCCGTGTAACAGAATTGGGCATTACTGTCGGTTGAATTGTAACACTACTTGGTCTTTATACATGGCAGTGGATTTGTCCTTGTGAGGTCTGAATGCAATTCATCTTTAGAAGAACTAATCTTGCCAAACACTTGGAAAGAAGTACGGTCGTTTTTAATGACTCTTTTACTGTTTTTACAGTGACCCTTCTACTTTCAGTTTGATATATGGCGATTCCATTACGTTAAACTTACTGGAATTTAAAGAAATCAGCCATGGCTGCTTACAAAGGCAGTTTCAGAGACGTCTCAAAAATAGTTCTGCTGACGTTAGAAAGAAATGCAGATGACTTTTATAAGAGCAAAGCTAATTAAAAATCCAGAAATAGATTGTTATATTATGTATAGGTTTTTATGCTTTCTGTCCTAATGATGGCGCCTGGAATGTAATCCTGCACGTAATGAAGGTGTTATGCGATAACAATGCGATCGAGCTTACTAAATTCTCTAAGGAAGTGTACAAAGATTGTTCTAGAAGGACTTGAAACACAAGGGAGAAATTTTAGTGGGCAGAGTAGGAGTCGTAATTGAAGCCAAAGGAACTCATTATAAACGCAAGATATACAGTGGAAAAGTAAAATAAACGCAAAGAAGGATATACCGGTACTAATATGTTTATCAATTGCGTAGTCGGTATGCGACTCGTTACAAGCTGAACCGGGGGATTGAATCCCGATGTCTGATCGGCCCCGAGACCCACACAGCTTCCTCTACAATGAAGACCGTTTCATTTCCAGTGGTGAAGTGGCCGGGTCATGGTGTTGAAACCAACCCGATCTGGTGCAGAGGTTAAAGAAGGAGTAGGGCCACACATCTACTCCCCTTCTAGACCATCACGGCTTGTTCTGGGTGTCAACTTTACCTTCATATATTAGTCTGTATTTTTAGGGATAAAAGAAGAAGCGCCTATCTTTCTTCATCTTTGTTGTCATTACAACATTATGAACCAATGTGATATTCAGTTTATATTTCATCTATATTCTGCAACTTATTGCGATTATTAATTTATATCTAATAATCCGTAAAATATTTGATATTGTACGAGATTGTAGATTATAAGAACATCAACTAGAGAAAGTATCTTCTTATAATAAAAGCCAACGAGATGCACTATTTCTCAAATTTATTTTGATAAAGAACTCTACGTGTTTCGGACAGACCTACTGTCCATCATCAGGAGTCTCAACAGTGTATACACAGCAACAGGCATTTGTCATGCTAGTTCTATTGGTTTTCTGCTAGCGAGGTCAGGATCCTGACCTCGCCAGCAGACAGTCAACATAACTAGCATGGCATATACCTGTTGCTGTGTATACAGTGTTGAGACTCCTGATGATGGACAGTAGGTCTGTCCGAAACACGTAGATTTCTTTATCAAAATAAATTTGAGAAATAGTGCATCTCGTTGGCTTTTATTATAAGAATATAACACGATGCACGGTCCTCTGAATGTCAAATAGGGAGAGCATCATTATTTAAAATGTGATGCCGTGCAGTCTGGAATAGCACTGCTCGCATCCTACAACGCAGTGTCCCACAACCGCTACCAACCACATCCAGCAGAACCAGCGCAGAACACCATATGCAGTAACACACAGTCTTTGTTCTCCTGAAGATGGGCATAATGATGCCCGAAACATGTTGAGACAGAAGTTGATAATAAACATCTGATTGTTACATCTTTTTGGTTTTCTCTCTCTTCACACGAGTTGAATGTGTTTTAATAAAGTAGGGGTTTGGTCACAGGGTCAAATTGTGACAATTTTTTAGTGTCTCATATTTGTTTTCTTGTTTAATGCAACCTTGTCTTTGCACAAGTTGGGTTTACATCTTCTGTAATTGAAATGTCATAGACGCCAACCCTTTAGAGGTTTTTATATAAAATTTACCACCATATTAAAGTGTTTTAATGCTTTCAGTCACGAATTGCACGCAACAAATATTTCAGTATAGTTCCACTCTGACAAAAAAAAAAAACATTTCTCCAATCTGATTACATAATATCTAAGAAAATATTCGCTGTTCATAATAAGCAACTTTTAAATGAACCGTATGACAGATGTGCAGAAATTTTAATGTTAAAACCGATGGTGTGTGTAATTGCCAGTGCTAACCACTACGGCTTAAAAGATTACGGTAGAAACTACGTCACTTTTCTTCTAACTTACGTGTTTTCTAGGTGTGTATGAAATTTGGGCATCATTAGATGTTGACACCGGACGCTGACTATTTAGTTTAACATAGGTAGATATGTGGATTGCCTACATAAATTCAAGCAATATTCAGCACCCACACAGACATGCTATGTGTACATACAGGCATTAAAATACACGTTTGCAGGTTTTAGATACATTCAAATATTGCGTACAAATCTGATTACCGTACACATCCCATGCAAACATAAGAACCATGTACTGCTTCAATTAGCCTATCAGTAGCCGCAGTTTTTTTTCTATTCATTTTTCACTGCCGTTATTTCCACCTCTATTTTTAGTCGTACTATTTTTTTCCACTTGTTTGCAAGTACCTATGTAGTGAAACTGGTTGCAGGAACAATTTTGTAACTTATTTTTGTACACCTTGTATATACTGTCTGTGTAATAAATCAATTAAAATATTGTGTACATGCACATGCACAAGCATGACCATCGATGGGACAGAAAAGGAACCCGCATGATCCTCTACCTTGTTAAGTCTCACGTATTTTCGCATAACAAACGCATCCGCGCTGTGAAAGGCTTTGTCGGATGAGTGATGATACACTTTTCCAATGAGTATTTCAACTGCGTACACCTCCGTGAAACCTTTTTTATACGAGGGATGTTGTAAGCGAGGTATGGTATTTCTAATGGATCTTGCTATAGAAATTCTTAAAATCCTCTTCTATTATCACTAATGGATTCTTAATGTATTACAATTGAAAAACTCTAATGGATACTACATAATAGAGTTGAGTCCTGCGAACCATACATTTGTACTTACGTGCAAGTGCAGTTTGTTGGGGAC
>Ga0209755_10008474_pt1 | contig 11000 bp, 1 predicted proteins | sample TergutCo191P1_FD_187301 | JGI IMG/M metagenome (GOLD analysis project Ga0209755, IMG submission 187301) | Cornitermes sp. P1 segment gut microbial communities from Petit-Saut dam, French Guiana - Co191P1 (SPAdes) (version 2) | ecosystem: Host-associated > Arthropoda: Insects > Digestive system >... | reverse complement strand
AGAAGAAGAAGAAGAAGAAGAAGAAGAAGAAGAAGAAGAAGAAGAAGAAGAAGAAGAAGAAAAAAGAAGAAGAAGAAGATACGTTCTTTCGAAACGTTAGAAATCACTTGCCCAGAGATACAGGGTCACAACCCGGAAGACCAGAATTCGAAACTTAATTCATTACATAGACAATGTGAAGTGAACATCTTCTAAGACAACCTTTATTCTTAAATACACTGATCTTATACCAGCACCGATTTTCCATGGGATCGGTGGATTTTTCATTGGCTTAATCCCTCCGGTCGCACTATGACCCTGGGTCGACTCAGCCTTTAATAGAACTGAGCACCAAGTATATCTCCTGGGATGTAAAAGTGGCCGGTGCATAGGGCTGAGAACCTTGCCACCTTCTTGTGCCGATCGTCCAGGAATCCCGGAAGCCTAAACCTCCTGAAGCCCCCAGGAACTGTCGAGGCCTGCTTTACCTTTCCCAGTATAGTTACTATCATCGGAAGAAAATTTAGATTTTCTGGGATATTGTGTTATTTTGACTGGTGCACAGCTACGGACCTTTTGGAGGAGCGTGCTGCTTCCATCTTCAGGCTCCAGCAATCCAAGGAAATTGAGGCAGTATGCTCTTCCGAATCGTTGCTAATTATTTGACATGTGACTCTTGGGGTTTCAGCAGCGATGTAGCTGAGGTTCCAGGTTTATAATGTTACGCCACGTCTCTAAGTAAATTGTTCGCGACTTTTAGACAACACGTAGTGTCCTCATGGTCAAAGGTCGAAATGACCTTTTTACTTTTCACCAGTTGATACGGGTAACATCCCAGAAGATATAAATCTGAAACCAGGCCGTTATAAAGAGTTCATATCTCACATTATATTCGGTGTCAAAGTTTGAGCACTCATTTTCTTTCCGTCTCCCTACTTGCGTAGAAAGTTTATTTCTCCACCGACATTTCGACTGTTTAATGAATTTTATTTTAGTTACAATATACATTACTTTTCTTGGAAAACGAAGAGATCCAATTGTTTCCAGAACGTGTGCTCAGTTCTTCACATGATTCACAATTTTATTATTTAAAGCAAATATATGTGTTTCCTTTCTGATTCTGTCATATCTCAACTGGCTAGTCGCCGGCATCTCACCGCGTGGTGAGGATTCAATCCCAAGTCATTATGTGTGGAATTTATGGCGGATAAATTGGCAGTAGAACACATTTCCATCCACATACTTACGTCTTCTATCAGTACGCAGCAACCAACCCTCCGCATTTATTTACGTATCACCGACGCAATAAAACTTACGGAGACGTTAGGTGGTATAGCCCACTTAAAAATACTCCCTAACACTTGTGTTCCAGAATATGTCTGTTAATTCAGGGCATAATTTCAGTCAAATTTCTGAGATATTTTTTATACATCTATCTCCTTTGTGGTTCCGACGATGACAATATTACAATGATATACGTTCATGTTGCGTATTGCTGTGTTGAATGTTGGTCATAACATTATAAAATGATACTGCTTCATCAAGACGATTTCGACGGGAAAAATCACCGTGAATGTTCAGGCGCGGAGAATTCGAAGCCCACCTTCAGCCAGCATTTGCCTTGAAGGTCTCAAACAGTGGCGAACCTCAGCAGAATGATTTGCCTTCATGTCGGATGTTAAATCGTGGGCCTCTCCGATACAAACCAGACCATTAAACTGCTTCCCAATTGCCCGTGGGCCGTCATTCAATTAATATTCTGTACAGACTGACTATTGGCAGTAAATGCTCTTGCGACCAATAAATCCATAAATTAAAATTTATAAAAAAAATACCTTTATCACAGTACTTAGTAACCGATTTATTATTAGGTGCATGAATATCAGTGACATGTAAAATCCTGAGTTAAAATCATTTTGCATTTAATATGATATAGATAAAGAGCATTTACTAATAAAATTTACTCTATTCTGATGAGTGACGTTCCGTATTTCGTCTCCTGTTTCACGGTAAATGGTAAGAGTTGATCTACAGACTTACCTTGAAAACAGAAGAAGCAAGTTCATCCGAAAGAATTTCTCTACCCCGAAGACAAGAGTAACACTTCCTTCCGAAAATTTGTCCATATCTGCCAAAATACACGGTGTCTCAGTCAGAACTTCCATATTGAGTGTATCAATTCTGAAGCAGTTACCGACGTTGCAGGTGATAAGTAAGATGTCATGAAGGTCTGTCAATGTATTATCTACACACTAGGTTTGATTCTTGGTGTGTATTAATATCTGGGGCATGCCAATTTAAAAAAAATTGGTTGTGTAGCTAGTATACATACAGCCGCAAGACTTTGATAACGTTCTGGTTTACGCTGCACAAAAACATCGTGACTGGAAAGACGGTTGTTGGCAAGACGAAGGCTTTGTGGGAAAATTGGAGCCAATGGAATTTGTTAATATTTATCACAGGCAAAAATTGTTTTTCCTGCACTCAAACAAATTTCAAATAATGTCAGAAGTTAATTACAAGACTGTCACAACTAAAGGACCGAAATGTTAGGCTGGAATGTAGGAAAATCGTTTCGATTGTGGATGACCTGCTCCAAGCAAATACACACCTTTTTGCTGAAGGTTCCAGTATCTTGAGGATGTAAATACATTAATGGCCCATGCACGAAATGTCAAGTACTTTAGCATTTAAAACCATACTGTTGTGTATTACTACATTTTTTTGTGGCGCTACAGCCCATCTCGGGCCTATACCGCCTTTTTTGAGGCGTCTAAATCATACACAGTGAGACACACACACCAGGTAGGTCTCCTCTGAACGAATGATCAGTCCATTATTTGACCCTAAAATTCGACGAAATTTCTAATAATTTCTATTTACATACATTTCGAATCTTCACTCTATTCAACACACAGCTGTGCAGAAGACTGGATAAAAATGGGGGGAGAAAAAAGTTGGATGCTTGAAATTCAATCGGACGAGAGACGAGAGATATTAACAGAGGAAGTTGCGCCACTGGTCCACCACGGACGGTTCTCCTTAAGTCTCTTTGTAAAGGGATATTGCCGGCACACCCATCTCATTACTGTGCAACTGCTTCTGCCATTACGCCTCGTGTAGAGGCGTCAAATGTCGGAAAAGGAATGACATTCTGCGGACAGCATTTCCCCAGTTAAAATTTAGTGGCTAATATGAAACGCCTAATTTGCATCCGATTTTAACACACAACAGAACATTTCGACAAATTGTAGTAAAAATTAAAAATATGAAAACCCATCAGGTGGGAGGTTAGTTATTTTAGCAAAAATGTTTGCGGAAAAGAGTAAAGCTTGTAGGATAGGACAGTGACAAATAAATTAATTTGATTCAGATGAGGGACAGGGTAGGCTTCTCTGAATACTTTAACATGTTAATTTCAATGAAGACGAAGAATTTGTTGACTATCTGAGCAACCAGTGGACTCTCAAGAAGAAAATAGATCCGTGTAGATTGTCTGTTGTTATTACATAGTGTGAAATATGCAATTTTTATGACAATATTAATGAACTTCTTTAGGAAGTTCACGTTGGTATAGACAATGGAAGATTCGGCCCTTAAAACGAAGCTTTAAGGACACCAAAGCCAAAACAGCAATACGACTGAATGGACACTGTTCCCGTGCTCTTGAGGAGCTATTCAACTAGGTTTATGCCTTACTGGTTATTTGCAACTATTAGATAACATATTTTAAATATCAAGTACCTTCAGTAAAACCATAAAAATACCCCCAATTAGCGATGTTTGGTCTGTATAAATTCGCACCTGTACACAAGTCCAGATCTGGCTTGACGACTTTGCCTCATGGGTGTGAAGCTTCTGGACCCGCAAATCAGCTATAGATTTTGTTTAGCCTGAGCGTATCTATTTCCTTCATCTTTGTGTAATTAATATGTGCCAAGATTTTTAAAAAAATTCTAGTTTAGCATGTATTCTTAGTCGTTAATTAGTGAACATGCCATCGCAAACTACAAAAGCCTTAAACTGAAATACTCAAATAACTTCTGTACTTTACCAAATGCAGACAGGATAGCCTATTACAAATCTTAGGCCCATTTCTAAGTCCAGTTCTTTGATAATCGAAAATTACAGAATCCAAAAACGGTAAATCAACAAATCAGTATCACTCTAAACACAATTATCTTTATTAGATAATAGAGTATATGTGTCTAAGTAAGCAACATGTTTCGACCTAAATTAGTCCATCTTCAGGCCCTTAAACAACTTTAAAATGCACATTGAGGAAGATAATGCACAATTAATAGCTTCTCAGTCATACAACCTGAGATGAGTAGAACAAACTAAAAGAACGCAAAATAGAGTAATATAAAATAGAATAACATAAAATAATGCATGTTAATCGGAAATATTACATCATTTACACATTACCTTCCATTTCTTAATTCGCAAACAGATTAATTTAAATAAATTCTAAGTTGTAAACTGAAATAAATTACTCCCTTATTCTTAACTCTTAAATTTTTGGAATTATTAAGTGAATACCTTCGTGTATTTAAGACGCATGTAGGGTCTATTGGAAAAAGGAAATTCGCTACGAAAATTTCATTACTTACGAAACCTCATGTAGTTTAAAACGAGTTCCTAGAATAAAGAAATAACTATTTATTTTTCTTCACTCCGTTGTAAGCCACTGGAAGACATTTTCCTCTCTATAGGAAGAAAAAATTGTAGTGCCTATACTGATTTGGGAATTACTATCGTTCCTGTGTATCTAGCAACAAATTTAAGCCCGCAGGATGCCAAAGATTTGACGCCTGAATAATATAACAGACCAGTTAAACTCCATGGGCAAATTTTAATAACGGTTTGTAAAGGAAAATGTTATCAAAATCTGTTTATGTAGGATGGTATTTCACCTGCACTTGCGGAAGGACAGACGTGCAGAATTTTGCGCAGTTTATCCTTTTCAGAAAAATCCATATACTTATTTCCATTTTGGCAGACAGGTATAAAACAAGTGCCTGTTTTCATTAATTTGATGAATATGAGAAGACATTCTAAGCAAAGTGAAACTAGTCCCTGTATTAAATGAACCGCGAGACAAGAAGTTTGCCAATTGGCGGTACACCTACTTATTCCTATTTTATGCAACAGAGGGAAGATAGTGCGTAGCATTCGGTGTGGATATTTCCCTCTTCCTAGGATTTGACACTTCTCTGGTACGATGTCACTTAAAAGTACCTATTTCTGAGTTCGAACTCAAAGTATAATTTTCGTATAATTTATCTTTATATGAAGTAGTGCATCAAACAGATATTAATAAATACAAAATTACAAATCGGAAAGAGAGGTGAAAAAAACAGAGGTGACTGGGAGAGGTCCATTAAGGAGGTGAAAGTCCGCACTGGACTGTAATGCCATCTAAGAAGAAGAACAACAAGAAGAAGAAGAAGTAAATATTTTCGTCTCATCCGAAAAACCAGAATTACAAAAAATTAATTTGGATCGTGTTTCAGAAATATCAAGCCGTAGGAATGGGCAAAAATTTCCAGAAGGAGTGGGAGGTTGTGTAGCCGTGATTAAAACCCAGCAACTTTATCATAATAAAACCGATGCTAGATACCCTGGTCTGCATCAATGATGAGAAACTTTGAAATGGCAGGCAGGTTGCCTATGAGCGATATAAAGTGAAGACTGTTTCAAAGTTTTCGGCGCCACCCAGCCAAGATATAGGCGATGTGGCTCTCGAATACCTCAAGTTGAATTAACATTTCAAAAGCCACGGTTAATCTGAATTAGTCCCTTCCTCACACAGGAAAAATCCCATCTGCACTACACAGACAATAATTTTGTGCTGTTTAGGGAAATAATAATGTCAATCGTGGGAACAATTTGAAACACATAAATATATTCTGTGCACAGAATTTGGTGTCTGAAGGTGTCAAGGCTGGAGAAGTGTAGATGCCACTAATATTTAAATGCCTGTATTTGTTGGCATTTTTTGTTTTTAAATCTTAACCTTTATTCCTGCCACCGCTAGACTTTAATTCCGCCTCCGCATTTCATGGGTTACTGCATGCAGCAACACAAAGGGATGGTTTATCATACACATATATACATGTATATATATGTATTTTATCTGACAGACGCTCTTACTTAGGGCATTTGTGCTTGTATAACCGATCTCTGCGTAGTAAGGGTTACAAAATGCTACTACTTTTTGCAACATCTAGCATGAAGTAAGGATCATTTCAGGTGTGCTACTCTTACACAAGCCTCAGTCTCTAACAGAAATGAGTACCAGGAATATTTCCTGGGGGTAAAGACGGCCGATGCCTAGAGCCGACAACCTTAACCACTTTCATGGGCCGATTGTTATAAAATCTGAGAGCCTCCACCTCCTAGAACCCTCAGAGCCTGCCGACGTCTGTACAGGAATTGTTTTACCTTCGCTACACCTTCTACTAGGTCTACAGAATCCTAACAGCAAGCCTTGGTCTATCTGTTTATATGTACGAAAGACGTGCAACATGCACTTATTAAAATATTAATTTAGGTTAATCGTGAGCCAAGAGATTTTAAGAACTGCCTGAAAGCAAGTTTTAGAACCGTCTAGATATGTGAAATGGCACAAGATCGTGGAGGTTATCACGACAGTAAATATCGAATTTAGTGTCTTCTGGTAATTGATCTCGTGCAGTGTGGCACAAATTTACGAAAGTTTTAGGGGAGCTTAGTGGCTCCATCTTTAGAACAGAAGATTTCAAACATTTGTTTTCTCCGAAACCTTGGAAAATCTGCAATACTTCATGGTGTGACAACCCAGTAGACAGTAATCTTCGAAGTACAATGAATGTCAGCTGACTTGCCTTGAAGAAACAATAGACCTATGCAGTTGCCTCCTCAGTGTTTCGGGGGCATATCTTTACGGAGCCATCTGGTAGGAAGGTTGGGTACCCGGCTACCTGGGAGGTATTGGTTATTAATTCCAATCCGTGAAGATATGGGATATTGATGATGTTAACGGCGTTACTCGTTTGTTCTACATGACAGACAATTAACCGGAGACACAACGTCACATTGATATTATGTGGCCAGTTTGGTTAGCAGCAATGAAATGTCTTAGATTCTTTTATGATTAAAGCAGAGGTGAATGAGCACATCAGAATGAATTAGAATTGCAACTGAAGAGCTGCAGCTTGAGTTTTGAAGGAAGTAAATATGTAAGTGTACTTAAGGCGATTATCCCGTGTATGTTTGTTAATCAAATATTTATTCCACACAATATAGTAAAACACAACATCACAATGCAACTCAATCAGTCCACTAGTTTCGCCTTAATATAAGCCACCATCAGGCCTCTACTTTTTCAAGAAATATTTTTAGTCAAATCTCATTTCTTGTTGCATTTAAATTTTGGACTAAAAGTGGCTGAAAAAGAAGAGGCTTAGTGATGGCTTATATTAAGTCGAATTTAGTAGGCTAATTTATTTACATTGTGGTGTGTATGTCTGTATTCCGTACAATAAATATTGGATGTAAGTAGACTTATTTTCGAAACAAGAGTACAATTACGCAGATTCCATTAATGCTTTTCTCATTCTGAAAACAAAATCCGTTCATTGTTCCAAATACTGTAAAATAAAACTTTATTGTGAAGTGGATACTGCAATTCTATCAAGTTATACTGAATTTTGCAACGTTTATTCGAAAAAGTTTCTGCTCGCTTGTCTTATGTGCATTGTTCACGACATCTTGATAGCTTCTTAAATATGGGTAGAACTATAAAAACAATGTAAAGAAAGGCGCGAAGTGATGTTACATTATATTTCTGTTGTAATATTAACAGTCTAGATGGAAGATAACCCGCTGGGTTTTATAAATTCACAATACAATAAATCATTCAATCTAACACATCCTACAAAACGCATAATGTCTGTTTATATAAAATTGCTACATGTTTAGCACCTATAGTGTCATCATCAGTTTGTAAAATTGTGAGACTGAGATCTCTCTATCCATACAGCGATAATTAAAATTATAAACTAGTCTCCTTTCACATATTTTATAAGCCTGATGATTACACAATCGAGTCGAAACACGTATCAGTTTTGTAGAAAGGAGTTGCTTTTTTTAAAAACAGTATTTCGGGTATACTTCATTATATACCATACAGTTATCACTAAGAGACTCTGAATTTTGCCACACAAATTTGTGCATATGTGTATCGTAAGCTTCTACAGTAAAGACTTGTTATTTCCATGTGTAGTCTTAACCTACTGATCTGTACAATCAGCACGCGCGGATTTTGCTCTCTGTGCAGTAGTAACGAAATAACTGTTCTCAAAAGTATAAATAGTTATAAAATGATCATAGTACCACATTTCTCTGCTATTATGTGCTCTTAATTTGGAGTCTGTTTTAGTTTCCTGGGAAATGGCCTAGTCACATTTTTTTTCACAATCCATACTTGCATCTGATGGGAACAGGGGCCGGGATCCTCTCTGTACTACAGCATACATTAGTTACGTTTTCAGGAATCTTCTTACCATCAGCAAGCGACTCTGAAAACCGCCGGACTTCTTGCATTGCTACAAATGGCTCTGGATGACAGGGTTAATGTAATATTCACACATTCACACATTAACCCACCTTCGCCTTTTATCAGGCTTTCACTGCTTTATGGAATTCAATGAAGTCATAACAATAACTATATTGGAATGTACCTAAGTCTAACACAACTATTTGGTGGAACAGATATGTATTATTTATTACATAGAAATCAACTACGTGTTTCGGCACTATTCATGGCCATCTTCAGGTTGATAGTGAGAAACTTAATAAGCAGCTACACTCGTACACACACGCAAATCGAGTGTAACTGCTTATTAAGTTTCTCATTATCAACCTGAAGATGGCCATAAATAGTGTTGAAACATGTAGTTGATTTCTATGTAATAAATAATACATATCTATTCCACCAAATAGTTGTGTTAGACATTAGATACATTCCAATCTAGTTTATAAAGACACAACGGGGATAACGAACCATATGATCATAACAATATTGTATATTGAGTTATTATAGTATTCTAAATGCAGGCAAAAACCATCATTTTTGGCGTGAGAAAAGTGAAATATATCAGGGCACAAAAGTAACTTATTTAGATTTGTTTTTAAATAAATCTTGTATTACAAAACTTTTCGTGAATATTTCATTCTCCGACAGAACTTTTCCTTGATAGTATATAATGTGATAGTAAATCTCATCGTTTTCATAATTCGTTCCTCGTGCAAGTGCAACGTAATTTTGACTCATGTGCAATGGTTAAAAAAATTCGAAAGCGTTGGAATGAAAAGTTTTGTTAACTGCAGTGTGTGTATAAAAGTGATAAACTGACTAAAAACGTTATAAGACGCGATTAGGTACGGGCGAAATAAGGGTGTCTCTACATTTATGCATCAATAATAATATGCAGCAGCGTTTCTGCCACTTCTATTACACAGAATTTTACAGAAATCGGGGGAATGAATGCGGAAAATACTGGTACAAGTTCATTTTCCACCCGATAAAGTATGTAGATTTCAATGTGATGATTTTAAAGAAAATCAAAATCAATCAGTATATAAAGTGTAACCTTCCGCTTCCTGCTACTTGTAATACTTATTTTCCAATAGGCAGTGGTGCCAGTCATCCTCTGATTCACTACCTGTCGGCGGACTTCGTGAAGCATCGATCTCATAGAATGATACACTGTCCTTTTTCAAACAGCGCAGTTTTCTGTCTTTTAGCGAAGAAAGTATATTTGCACCAATCGCATTATACCTAATAATACTGTAGACACTTCCCTACATACAACTTCTGCTTTCTCAACCAAAACCCTGAGTTCATTTCTCTTCTCCACCATGTGTACCACGTTCCCTGCCCATCCAACCCTCTTCATTTGATCGCCCGAATAGTATTTGTTGTAGAGTCAGATCACGAAGATCTACTCTGGGAAATTTCTTCCAGTATAGTTTTATTTTCTCCCTTCCAAGCCCAAATACCTTCCTCACCACACCACTCTGGAAGAACTACAGCCTATGTTATTTTAACGTACGAGAAGTAAGCTTCACACCAAGACAAAATTATAATTCTGTGTATTTTATTCTTTATGGCTTAAGACAGCAAAAGGAAAAACGAAAGTTTCTGGACCGAAGATTAGCTGGAATTTTCAGAATCTAATTTTTTATTTATTTGACGCTCTAAAAGAAATTGCTCTGCCGGGAATCAAACCCGAACCTCCCATTCCTGCAGCCCGTAGCTCAAACACTACTCGTACTAACCCAGCTAACTGAAACAGATATGGGGCCAAACCTACATATTTTAAGGGACAACGATTGGTTTTGTGAGTACCAAATTGCCTCGAAATCACCCTGCATGACTGAAATATAAATGATATCTTGCATCAACATTCAGGAAGCACTTCGTGTGATCACGCTAGCTATTCTTAGTGAGGTAGGCCTACAGAAGTTTCCAAACAGAAGAACAAAGGCTTCATTAAACACGGCGACAATAATCTAGCAGCACTGATGCACTGAATTTTAATTGGTTGGATAATCACTGAAAAGCTTCAAAGTTACTTAATTGTATGCATAAATGGGATTCCAAGAAACACAAACCCACCAAGTTTATGTAATTACTTTTTCAAGGGACCGTAAAATAGTTTTAAACAGTGGTCGCTAGTGTAAAATTCTCCAGCTTTGATATGTTTTATTCCTTCCTAATAATGGACCGTAAATTTTGAAAGAGATATAATAAATTACGTTTAGAAATTTTATTGTACCTCCAACCCTTCATGAGAATTCTTAGAAACATGCCTTTCCTCATATTCATTTTAGTTGTCTGAACATAAAATTCTTGGCAAACCGCAAACATTTATCGCTTTTAAGCGCCAGTACTAGATTTTAAAATCAAGGTACGTTCTGCTCAACCTCTATAAAAGTGAAAGAGTGCAGCCATACTCCTTACTAGGAAATGT
>Ga0209755_10008473_pt1 | contig 11002 bp, 7 predicted proteins | sample TergutCo191P1_FD_187301 | JGI IMG/M metagenome (GOLD analysis project Ga0209755, IMG submission 187301) | Cornitermes sp. P1 segment gut microbial communities from Petit-Saut dam, French Guiana - Co191P1 (SPAdes) (version 2) | ecosystem: Host-associated > Arthropoda: Insects > Digestive system >... | reverse complement strand
ACCAGGGGATGTGCGATTTGCTCCCCCTGCGGGGAACCGCAAATGATGCACAAAATGACAATTCCTTTACTGAATCGTTTTGTGTCTAAAGAATTTAGAAAGGAATGGTCATTATCATGAACGCCACGCTTATGCTTGTGACAGCAAGCCTACGAAAAAACAAAAGTCAAACCTTTACAATGCTGCTGATTATAGCTATCTGCGTAATGCTGCTAAACATCGGGCTTGTCATGTATATCCGCGCAGGAGAATTCTTTGACAGGCGGGCAGATGAACTTAACGCCCCCCATTGGAGCTCATTTGTCTTTGAAACAACAGACGAAAGTGTCGCAGAGCGGTATGAATTCGTGCGCACCTTTCCCGGAGTGGCGCAAGCAGAGCGGCTAAGTATAATATCTCACCTCGGCGAGATAACAATACAGGACTCAGCACGAACAGGCTTAATAATTATCGCACCTTACAGCGAAACACAGCAGATGAACTCGCCGACACTTATAGGTGACGGATTACCTCTCACGGGCAATGCAATTTATGTGCCATACTTTCTAACTTTAGGCAGCGGCATCGCCCTTGGGGATGAAGTAACTATATCATTTTCGGGTGAGGAGCTGCACTTTACTCTGGCGGGAGCTACGGAAGAAATTAAGTTTGGTGCATCAACATACACCATTTGGCGTTTTTATATACCTCAGACACGCTTTGACGAACTCAGCGGCGGGTTTCCCGATGCCGTGATGTCACTGGTTTCGGCACGTATGGAAAATCAGTACGAGCTATGGCGGCTGACTACAGCTTACTTTGATGAATTCCTGGAGGACGAAGTTTCACTTAATATCGCCTCACTCTCCACCATGCGAAGTGCCCGTACTTCAAATCCCATAATCGCGGCGACACTTATTGCGGCTTTTGCGCTCATTGTGCTGGTTGTGGGCATTATTGTCATACGTTTTCGCATAATCAACGGCATTGAAGAAAATATGGTAAATATCGGAGTACAAAAAGCGGTCGGCTACCGCAACCGACAAATTATATTTTCAATAATCTTACAATTTGGCTTAATTACCCTTGTCGGCGGAGTGCTTGGCATTTTGGCTTCGAGAGCCGCATTGCCATTAGTAATAAGCCTGATTCAACCCCTGTTTGGCTTGCGTTGGAATCCCGGCTTTGATATCCCCATGGCGGCGGTATCCCTTGCAGTTGTTGTGCCTGCGGTGGTTTTGTTTAGTTATATAACCGCACTGCGTGCAAGAAAACTGCACTCGCTCACGGCACTGCGCGGAGGCATTTCTACCCATAGCTTCAGGCACAACTATTTCCCGCTCGACAAATCCCGCAGTCCGCTGGTGCCTGCACTTGCACTGAAAAGTTTGTTTATGAACAAAAAACAGGCTCTGATGATATGTCTAATAATGGCTGCGGTGTCATTTACAGCCGCGAGTGGACTTATAACGCACTACAATATCAATGTCAATCAAAGTGAATTCATGCTGCTACAATTTGGTGATGTGCCCGATGTATGGTTTGAAGTTGCTGATTTTGACAACATATATGCTTTCAGAGCCGAAATGGAAGCGCATCCGGAAGTGCGCAGAATAGAAATGGGCGACAATTCTGCTGCAACCCCTAATTCAACAACATCTATCGTTGTAAACAATGTCACTCTCAACATGGGTGTTATAGAAAATTTTGAAAACATAACAGATTATGCCTTGATTTCAGGGCGTTTCCCCCGTCATGAGAACGAAATCACCGTGGGATCCAATATGCTTTCATATATAGGTGCAAGTATCGGAGATTTGGTGACTGTCACAGGGATTTCCGGCGAAACATCGGAAACATTCATGGTGACGGGCAGTACGCAGTCCGCAAACCAGCAGGGTATGATAAGCTTAAACGCCCTTGCGTATGCGGGAATCAATTTCAGCTTTGATACGCTGACAGTGCACCTTTTGCCTGATACGGACATAGATACCTTTATCGAAAATGTTTTGATGCAGTATAGCGATATTTTCTCAGAGGCAGTAAATATGCAAAGCATTTTTGAGCAGTTTTTCGCTCCGATTGGCACCATTTTCGCCGCAGTTGCAGCCGCAGCACTCGCAGTGGTTGCCGCAGTGGTGATACTCGTGATATTTCTCGTGATAAAAACGAGCATACTCCGCAGGCGGCGCGAACTCGGCATACAAAAAGCTATGGGATTCACAACTTTAGAGCTTATGAACCAAATCGCACTGAGCATGATTCCCATAATAATATTCGGCGCGGCACTTGGCGCACTGGGAGCTTCCTTTGGATTTAACGGCATATTTGTCGCATTGCTTCGCGGAGCGGGCATTGCGCAAGCAAACCTCCCTATTCCCCTCGCATGGATCGCAGTGATGTGCGCCTTATTGGTGGCTTTGTCTTACACCATTTCACTGCTGACTGCGTGGAGGATAAGAAAAATATCAGCCTACGCACTCGTAACCGGTTACTAATGAAAGGAACAATCATTATTATGAAAAACATATGGATGCTTGCCAGAGCAAATTTACTAAAAAGCAAAAGCCGTACAGTCAGTATGATTTTGATTATTGTCATATCCGTTATGCTCCTGAACATCGGGCTTGTTATGAACTTTCGCATGGGCGGCTTCTTTGATGAGCGCGCCGAGGAGCTTAATGCTCCACACTGGGTATCTTTCCAGATACCTGAGGAACTTGTCAGTCGCCGTTATGAATTTATACGTGACTTACCCTATGTGGAAGACGTGGAGTATAACAGCTTTATTATGGCGAGCGGCACTGCATCAATACAGGATTTTACGCTTACAGGCTTCTTTCTTATTGCCCCATACAGCGAAACACAGCGCATGAACCCGCCGCCACGCATTGGCGGTGATACAGTTCCTGCATACAGCGATATTTTTTTGCCGTACACCATGACACTTGACAGGCACATAACCCGTGGCGATGAGGTGCAGATGACTTTTGCAGAGGAGGTTTTCACATTCATTTTTGCGGAAACAACGGAGGACATATTGTTTGATGGCGGTCTGGGCATTACACGACGTTTATATGTATCAGAGGAAAGGTTTAATAATCTGCGCGACCAATTCCCCGACTCTGTGTCTGCGATGATTACTGTGAGACTTAATGATATCGAAGACATCTCAAATCTGTCAAATGCCGTATGGGACGAGTTTATTGATGAATCTTATATAACCTTTTTCGGTTTATCGGGAATGCGCAGTAACCGCACAATGGTTCCACTGATTGCGGCGATGCTGATGGTGGCATTTGCTTTGATAATATTGGTTGTGGGCATAATCGTTACGCGTTTTCGCATAATGAATGACATCGAGGAAAACATGGTAAATATCGGCGTGCAAAAGGCTATGGGCTTTCTTAATCGGCAGATTATACTTTCAATCTCTGTGCAGTTTAGCTGCATCGCATTTGTCGGCGGGGTTATCGGCGTTTTGATTGCACAAATCGCTTTGCCTATGGTGACGGGATTGGTTCAACCTATTTTCGGCTTGCCGTGGAGTCCTTCTTTTGACATTCCTTTTATGGCAGTCTCGCTCGGGTTTGCTTTGTTAATGGTAGCTCTGTTCAGCTTCATTACCGCACAGCGTATAAGAAAACTGCACCCGCTTACGGCATTGCGGGGCGGTATATCTACACACAGCTTCAAGCGAAACCCCGTTGCGCTTGACAAGTCAATTGGTTCGTTACCTCTTCTGCTTGCGCTGAAAAATATTTTCTTAAGCAAAAAACAAGCTGTAATTGTCGGCTTAATCATTTTAGCTGTCTCATTTTCGGCTGTGTCCGGACTCGCGGCACATTATAATATCAACGTAAACCCCGATGCTTTCTTTCGGACGATTGTGGGAGAAATCTCCGATGCTATGTTTTGGCTGGACGACCCGGACGACTTGGCTGATTTTAGTGATGCGATAGCCGCCCGCCCTGAAGTCGAACGTGTTAGCGCCGGCGGCAGCACGGGAATGGTGACATCTCTTATTATTGACGGGCAGCCGTTCACGTTTGCTATCGTAGGTGATTTCTCTTATTTTGCGGGTTATGAGTTGGTTGACGGGCGTTTTCCTCAGCATGACAATGAAATCGCTATCGGCGCAAATTCACTTTCAGCAATCGGCGCAAGTATTGGCGACTGGATTACCATAACCGGGCATGATGGTGAATCTGCGGAAGAGTTTATTATCACCGGCAGCACACAATCAAGTAACCACAGTGGTATGATTTGCCTTGACGCTCTTGCTCGCATAAATATATATGCAGAACTCAGTGTAGTAAATGTGCATCTCCTTGCGGGAGAGGACATAGATGGATTTATTGAGTCTGTGCTTATTGAGTATGGAGATATAATTTCCGACTTCGCATCCACAGCTACACTCTTAGATAACCAACTTGGAGCTATGAACGCTATATTTTATGCTGTAACCGCTGTTATACTTACAGTGGTGTCCGCTATAGTTATCTTGGTGCTGTACCTTGTAATAAAAACAACAATAATCCGCAGGCGGCGCGAACTCGGCATACAAAAAGCAATAGGTTTTACGACTTTTCAGCTAATGAACCAAATTGCCATGGGTTTGAGCCCTTCAATAATAATCGGCACAGTGCTCGGTTCGGCAGGGGGATATTTAGGTTTTAACGCCATATTTGTCGCACTGGTTCGCGGCATGGGCATTGCTCGCGCAGACCTCCCCATTCCCCTAGCATGGGTCGCAGTGATGTGCACCGCATTGGTGGTTCTGGCTTACACCATTTCACTGCTGACTGCATGGAGGATAAGAAAAATATCAGCTTATGCGCTTGTGACCAGGCACTAGCCTACCGGGTAGGGCGTGTCAAATCTTGCAAGCACTGGAAAAACAATATATTGTGTTTTGGATACAGCCCCAAGAACATCGCAAATAAAGCGAGGATGAGCCAAAATGCGAAACAAAAAGGCATTAAGAGTATCTCACAAGCTCACTCTTGGAATGTTGCTGATAATGGCTGTCGGCTTGATAGTTGCGTTTTCAGTCATTAATACTGTCGTGCGCAGCAATGTGTATGACAGTGTATTGGAAAGTACCCTGCGCGACCGTACGAACCATGCTCAAGAACTGGATGCATGGTTTGCGGAGCATACTCATATGGTGGAAACACTATCAAGTGTATTGCCTTTTACAGACAGGCAACACTATCAATATATTGTTGAAGTTTTAGTAGAAAGCAACGAAGTTGCGCAATCATTTTGGATTGCGCTGGCCGATGGCACGTTTTATGACAGCGCACGTTGGGTGCCGCCTTATTGGTTTGTCAGCCAAGAGCGACCCTGGTGGATATTGTCCGAATCTCGCAGCGGCGAGGTCACAATCACGTTACCGTACATATCGGCGGAAACCGGCATACTTGTGAGCACCATCTCTCGCCATATTCAGGATTGGGGCAACCAGGAAGGCGTAGTCGCAATGAACATTGACTTGTTGCGGCTTGAAGCTATGATGATTGAGTATCAGCGCCATGCAGAAGGATACTTGCTCCTGACAGGTCCGGGCGGTGAGTTCATAATTCATCCGCATCAGGAATATTTACCTTCGCCGGACGGATTGCGGTATATGTCCGAAATGCTCAGATATGCCGAGGTGTACGCCGGCTTTCAACTTGGAGAGAGTGTAGTTGAATATGTTGATCAACACGGAGTTCCATCCTATTTCATGCAATTTGAACTACCTTCAACGGGCTGGACTTTAGTGGCTGTCGTCCCCACAACAGTCACGAGTGTCCCTGTGCAACACATACTCACGACTGTTATAACTTCAATTGTTCTCGTTCTGGCTATGGTTATGGTGTTTTCTTTTGTATTCTTATCGCAAAGGTTTGTTAGACCCATCGAAAAACTTAAAACAAGCATAAGCGAAGCAGCGTTAGGGAATCTTGATATAGATATTGATAAGTTAAGCATTTGTGATTTCGGCACGGAACGTACCGATGAGGTGGGCGATTTGTACAGGGCTATTGGGAACATGCTGCGCGAAATTGACTCGTCACACGAAAAAGAACGCGAAGCTGACAAATTAAACCAAGTTCTTGTAGATTCTGCACCCTACGTCATTGCTTTGTGGGATAAAAGCAGCCATAACCCTATAGCGGTCAGCCATCAAGCCAGGGAATTTTTCGGAATTGACGATACACGATTGATTGTTGATAATCTCTTTGCTATATCGCCGGAATTCCAGCCCTGTGGCACACCTACATCAGAAAAGGCCATTGAAGTAGTATCCAAAGCCTATGATTTGGGGTATCATAGGTTCGAGTGGCTGCATCGCAAACAGGATGGTACGCTGATGCCTTCAGAGTGTTTCTTCAAGCACTTTATCCGAAACGGTGAAGATATGCTTGTATCATATACCAGAGATTTGACCGAAGTTAAAGAGGCTGAAGAAAAGGTTGAACATCGCGAGCGGCTGCTCCGCACAATTAACAAGGCTGCGATGACATTGCTTGCTGTCGAGGATAAGGAAAAAATAGTGAGTTCTTTAGCGCAAACGTTAGAGATGATTGGGAAATGCTTAGATCTTGACCGTGTACATCTGTCGAATTGTGACTTTGGGTCAGACGAGGTTTTATTTACGCTTATAAGCAGTTGGTATTCGGAAGTCGGGCGAAGCAGCCCTATCCTCGATTTAAGCGAAAAGCTGTCTCTGAATGCCATTCATGAATTTAAAGAAATGTTTTTCAGCGGCGGGTGCTTTAATGGACCAATCGTCAACCTCCCGATGGAGTTGCAGCAATTTTTGAACCCATTCGGTTCCATAAAATCAATAATAATTATACCTTTAATCTTAAATGGTGAAGCGTGGGGCGTTCTCACCAGCGATGACTGCGTAAACGAACGCTCGCTCTCTGAAGAAGAAATGGACATATTGCGCTCGGCTGCCTCAATGTTTGTCAGCGTTTTCAGTCGGTTTATCCAAAGAGACTTTGCCGTTACCGATGCGCTTACAGGTGTACACAACAGACGTTATTTTACGGAAACCGCAGAACACGAGTTGCAAAGCTGCATCGAAACAAACCGTGACTTTTCCATTATTATGGTCGATATTGACCACTTCAAATCCGTAAATGACCGCTATGGACATACTGTCGGAGATGAGGTTTTGAAAATCTTTGCCGCACGGATTCGTCATGTTTTGAAGCATGACACATCGCTTACCCGTTATGGCGGGGAGGAATTTGTGGTTACACTGCCGGGTGTAAACCAAGATGATGCCGTAAAAGCCGCATGGAGAATTAACAAAGCCATCGAAAAATCTCCGTTCCTTATAGAGGGGCTGGAGATAAAAATTACTGCTTCATTAGGAGTTGCTTCGTTCGGGGTCACTTCAAGAGAGGCGGGGTGCAAGACACTATCAGAAATATTAATTAGCGCTGACAAGGTTCTTTATCAGGCAAAGGATGCAGGGCGAAATACCGTGATTGGCTTTAACGGGGAATGCGCATTAGGTCTAAATTAGTGCCATATTGAAGTAAATAATCCTTGAATGAACCCCTCGCATAATGTAAAATATTCTTTCATAGAGTAACTTTGAAGGTCTATGATTATGCGAAAAGTGGCTATGTGGCAAAATCAGGAGGGGTTTTAATGTTCCGAATATTGGTTGTTGAAGATGATGCGCATATAAGAAAACTTATGTGTACAGTCCTCAAAGCTCACGGATTTGAAACACTGCAAGCAAAAGACGGGCTTGCAGCCCTTGATGTTATGGAGAAGGAACACATCGACCTCGTTGTGCTCGATTTGATGATGCCAAACATGGACGGGTACGAATTTACCAAAGAGCTCCGCTCTGTCGGTGAAACGCTCCCTATTTTGATGGTGACTGCAAAGCAGGAACAGACTGACAAAAACAAAGGATTTCTCGCCGGAACAGATGATTACATGACAAAACCCGTTGACGAAGATGAGCTGATACTTCGCATAAAGGCATTACTTCGCCGCAGCAAGATTGCCAGTGAAAGGCAAATCGTAGTCGGAGATGCCGTGCTCAACTATGACACGCTCACAGTTTCAAAAAAAGCAGAATCTGTAACACTGCCGCAAAAGGAATTTCTGCTGCTGTTCAAGCTGCTTTCCTATCCCGAAGTGATTTTTACGAGAATGCAGCTGATGGACGAAATTTGGGGACTGGAGCATGATGCGAGCGACCATACCTTAAATGTCCATATAAACCGCTTACGTGACCGTTTCCAGAGCTGGCAGGAATTTGAGATTATAACCGTACGCGGCGTAGGATACAAGGTGGTGATTAACAGATGAGACGATTTTTCGGCAAGCGGCGCAACTTGGCTGTTTCATTGGTTTTTTTCGTTTTTGCGGTAATGGCGGCAGCTATGATTACGGCTTCACTATTCGTAGCACTTCTTGATGCTTTTGATTTAGTTGACTTTGGAAACATAGTCCACGCAGGTGATGAGATTACCATAGGTCCTATCCGCATAATACTTGCAATGCTTGCATTTAGTTTTCTTTTAGGCGTTGCAATAGCCGCTTTTTTCAGCAAAAAAGCGTTAAACCCGCTGCGCAGGATTATTGATGCCACCAGAAAGGTAGCGCACGGCGATTTTAACGTAAGCGTTGAAGCCAAAGGCATTGAAGAACTCGAAGAATTATCCGACAGCTTTAACAAAATGACACATGAATTATCTTCAATAGAAACGCTCAGAAGTGATTTCATCAACAACTTTTCCCATGAACTAAAAACACCTATTGCTTCGATAAGAGGATTTGCAAAACTCCTCAAAGAAGGCGATTTAACCGATGATGAAAAGCAAGAGTATCTCGGCATAATCATAAGTGAATCGGAAAGGCTCTCCAACCTTTCTACAAGTGTGCTAAATCTATCAAAATACGAATCTATGGAAATTGTGACCGAAAAGGCTCCATTTTGTGTTGACGAGCAGATACGCAGGGTTGTTGTTATGACGGAAGCCAAGTGGTCAGAGAAAAATCTTGATATTAACATAGACATGGAAGAAGTGTACCTGAGCGGAAATGCAGACCTGCTTCAACAGGTTTGGATAAATTTACTGGATAACGCGCTAAAATTCACAGATTTAAACGGGCGCATTGAAATAAAGCTCACTGATTCCGGTGGTTTTGTAGTGTTCGTTATACGCGACAACGGTAGAGGAGTGAGCAAAGAAGCAACGCCACATATCTTCGATAAGTTTTATCAGGAAGATGACTCGCATAATCAAAAAGGCAACGGGCTAGGTTTGTCGATTGTAAAGCGCATAGTCGAGCTACACGGCGGAACCGTCGAGGTAGAGAGCAACCTCAACTCGGGGAGTACGTTCACAGTGATTTTGCCTAAATAAATAGCTCTTGACTATTTATATTAATAACATATTGCAATTCAAATATAATTTATATATAATCCACGTTATGCCACATTGCCAATACCAGATAGCAAGCAATTTCAAAGAGGGAATTTAGAGTGCAAACTATTGGAAAACTGAATACAAGTGTTCTCGAAAATGAATTTGGGATATTGCAAACAAATGAAGTTGTACTCACTGAAGAGAGAAAGATGCACATAAAAGAACGTCACCCGCTTGATTATGTTTATATTGAAAAATATGGAGCAGACACAGTAAATAATCCTGATATTATATTTAAAGACAATAAGCACGAGTCAACAGCATTGCTAATCAAAAAGTTACCCAACACAAATCTGAATGTTGTTGTTCGCCTTGCAGTAGGTGTTGATGATAAGCACCCAAAAAACTCTATAATGACTTGTCACAGAGTAAGGGACAGTTTTTTGAATAAAATGTTAAAAAGGCATAAAATCCTTTACTCTCGATAAGTTTAATGGTACAATTATTATTAATTGGTACTTTGAAGTAGAGATTGTGCCGCTACGCACCCTTGTGGTCAAAAGAAATGCGGGAAGGGGCACACCCGCCGAAGTACCAGCGAAGTTAAAAAACAGTGTATTTTGATACACTGTTTTTGTGATATAAACGCCTCGCCTTAGAGATTAGCTCAAATATTCTATCTGCGCTTGCCCTCTTGTGGGTCGTAAATCCATCGGCTAATAACTTTTAGAAAAAGCTGTTACCTTTGTCGGGGGGAGCATTTTCACTTTCCTTTGAGTCTCATCACCCGTATCGAAACGGAATATCCAAAGCTACGCTGCGGCAGTGTCTCTGCTTTCTTTTTTTTATTAAGAACCAACACCACAATCGGCAGGATAATACCCAAGCATGATATCACAATATTCCCAACAAGACCAAAGCCTATGTTTTCAGAGTTTATATCTAAAAATGTTACGCTGAAAAAGAGAGTATAAACAACCACCGCCAGAATATTGAGAATTGTGCTGAGAATGCATTTCTTTGTTCCAATCTTAAAAACCATAATTATTGAAGTAAGCGCAGTTAGCGCGAATGGGACAATAAATCCAAAAGTTACTTCAAATGTAGCATCATCACGAATCTGCCCCCTGTTGTCGCTGATATATTGCAGTAAAGCTATCGGATTGCTAGACTCTCCATAAATTGTAACATACGGCAAGAAAAAGAAAACAACGCTAAGACCGAGTATTGCGACAGTAATCCATTTTATTTTAGCTGTTATATTTTGCATTTTAATACTCACTTTCATAAAAATATAATTATTCGTTTGTCTGACATCTTAAATTAGAATAAAGACTCAAGATAAGCTTGTAATGCTGCATTATATGCATCGAGAAATGCTGTTAAAATCTCGTTATACGAATCCAAAAACAGTCGTAGCATTTCGTTGTAGAACTCAATAAATGCACCTATGTCTATTTCGCCGTCCTCGTGTTGTCTGCTTTACTTGACTGCTACAAACTGATAAAGACAAGGATAGAACTGGAGCGGCTAAAAAAAAATTACACCCTGAGCCAGTTGCCCGATGGGAAGCGGAAGGAATACGTCACTTTATCCGAGAAGACTACGCAATCATAGAGTCGCTG
>Ga0209755_10008472_pt1 | contig 11003 bp, 7 predicted proteins | sample TergutCo191P1_FD_187301 | JGI IMG/M metagenome (GOLD analysis project Ga0209755, IMG submission 187301) | Cornitermes sp. P1 segment gut microbial communities from Petit-Saut dam, French Guiana - Co191P1 (SPAdes) (version 2) | ecosystem: Host-associated > Arthropoda: Insects > Digestive system >... | reverse complement strand
TGCGCAGCCGGGCCGGCTCCTCGTCGCGGGGCCGCCCGTGGCCGGGGAACGCGCGCCGGCCGGTCTGTGCGGTCTCCCTCGCTTCCTGCATCCATCGCCGCAGCATGCTATCGTTGACGCCGAGATCCATGGCGACTTGGCTTACGGGCTTGTCGCGCTTTTCGGCCAGCACCACGGCCTCCGCCTTGAATTCGCCGGTGTACATGCGGCGCTCTGTCCCTTGCTTCTTCATCTTTTCCTCTCCTTGATGTTGTAATACTCGCTTATCTTTTCGTTTCCGTAAATGGGTAAAGACCAGTTAGGGAACCGCTGATTAAAGCGGAATTCAGCGGTTCCTGCCGACTTTCAGTCGGGTGCATCTGCATGGCGCAGGTGCGGTTAAGTAGCACTGATTTCGGCATTGCAGATGCCGCATCCCCATTGGATTTAATCAGTGCTTCCTTAGGTTTTTATTTTGAGGTATTACATGGGCATCGAAGGTGCGTCACAGCCCGATGTACTCCGAGTAAACCGACCGGGCCGCCTTTTCGTCCCCCGCGTTTTTGATGATGGCCCGCCCGTCGGAAAAAAGGCTGAAGTCGATTTCCCCGGCACAGAAACTAAGCATGAACCGCCCGCAGTTAACCGCCCCCGACACGGAAAGCCTTTTCCCGAATTCCTCAAGGTCGATGCGGGCTTTTTGCCCGGGGATTATCTGGTACTCGTCCTTTCCGCAAAGGCTCGCGACAATGGTTTCGGCGCGGCGGGCAAGCATTTCGTACTCGCCTCTGCCGCAGACCGGGCAATTAGGGTTAGCCGCAAGGTTCAAATACTCTGCCGTATTGTTCCATACGTCCAGCACGAAGATCCCGCGGTTCACTTCCGCGGAACCCGTGATGATTTTCACGGCCTCTGCGGATTCCATCGAAGCGATTATGCCGGAAGCCATGTTCAGAACCCCGGCCGTGGCGCAGGTGGGATAGGAGCCCGCGGCGGGGATTTCCGGCACGAGACAGCGGAAGCAGGGGCCATCGTCTGGAAGTATGGTCATGCAGTTTCCCGCGGCGCCCAGAACCCCGCCGTAAACCCAAGGGACTTTTAGTTTGTGGCAAGCCTCGTTGACAAGATGCCGCAGTTCCATGTTGTCCGAGCCATCCAGAACCACGTCCGCGTCTTTCACAATCCCCTTTATGTTCGACGAATCCACATGGACGACCACCGGCTCCAGTTTGGTTTGCGAGTTTATCCTTGCCAGATGGTTGCACGCCGCCTGAGCCTTGGGAAGCCGGGCCGCGGCGTCTTCCTCGTCAAAAAGCACTTGCCGCTGAAGGTTGGAAAGTTCCACGCAGTCCCGGTCAACAAGGCGCAGACGCCCCACGCCGGCCCTGCACAGGTTGTTGGCCGCCACCGTGCCCAGCGCGCCGACACCGATGATCACGACCCTGGCGGCAAAAAGCCGCTCCTGACCCTGAGCGCCGATTTTTTCGAATACCGTCTGTCTGGAATACCTGTTCATGCGTGCCTTCAAGTATAGCATATCGGGAAATGCAACCTTGACAGTCCCTCGAAAGTGGACGATATTATTCGTGTGATGGAAAATCCACTAAAGCCTTTCCGGATATTCTTCCCTAGGTTTTGCGCCATCGCCATGGTTGCGCTAGTCGGGATTTCAATGACGGCCTGCCCTCCGTCATCGCCGCTACCGCCGCCGCCGCCCCTGGAACTGGCGGGTTCGGTTAGCATAACTGGGATTCCGCGGGTGGGGGAAACGCTGGGGGTAAATCTAAGGAACCTGAGCGGCAGCGGGAACGTTTCCTTCGAATGGATGGCGGACGGCACTCCCTTCGGAAACAACCGCGGTGCGACCTTGCCTCTGGATGCGCTTCACGCAGGCAGAACCATCACGGTGACGGTGACCACCTCCTACAATTCAGGCGGTCTTACCAGCTTGCCGGTCGGCCCGGTGATCGCCGCGGGTGGAACCATGCCTGCGCTTACGGGAACGGTCAGCATAACCGGTAACCCGCGGGTGGGACAAATGTTGCGGGCGAACGTGGACTACCTTGACGGCAACGGAGCCATTTCCTTCGAATGGAAAACAGACGGCACCCCCTTCGAAAACAGCCACGGCAGGATATTGCCTTTGGACGGCCTGCATGTGGGCAGAACCATTTCCGTAACGGCAAGGCGCGCAAACAATTCCGGCCACGTTGCCAGCCCGCCGGTCGGCCCCGTCATTTTTGGGGATGAAACCGCGCCCACACTTACAGGGTCGATTATCATAACTGGGAATCCGTATGTGGGGCAAATGCTAAGGGTAAACGTGAACAATCTTAGCGGCAGCGGGGAAATCTTTCACGAATGGAAGGTGGGAAATGAGACGGTCGGCACCGGCGACACCTTGTTTCTTATACCCGCGGACGTGGGGCAGACCGTAACCGTAACGGTAATCCGCGAGAACAATTTCGGCAACGTTACCAGTCCACCGGTCGGCCCCATAACCCTAAGACCCTTGCTTACGGGAACGGTGCGCATAACCGGAGTTCCGCAGGTTGGACAAATCCTGATGGCAAACACGATCGGCCTTGGCGGCAGCGGGGCGATGTCTTTCGTCTGGAAAGCTGGGGGGGCCCAAATCGGCACGGGTAATACCTTGCCCCTGCTGGGTCATCATGTGGGGCAGATCGTAACCGTAACGGTAACCCGCGCCAATAATGACGGCAGCGTCACCAGTCCACCGGTCGGCCCCGTAGAGGCCATACCTCCGCTTACGGGGACAATTGCCATAACCGGGGTTCCGCAGGCTGGGCAAACGCTGGGGGTAAACACGGCCGGCCTTGGCGGCAGCGGGGCGATGTCCTTTGTCTGGGGAATGGCGGGTTCCCAAGTCGGCACGGGCAGCACTTTGCCCCTACAGAATCACCATGTGGGGCAGACCGTAACCGTAACGGTAACCCGCGCCAACAATACCGGTAGCGTGACCAGTCCACCGGTTGGCCCCATAACCCCGGCACCACAGCCTCCTCCTCCGCCGCCAGCCCTAACCATAACCGTTACGGGGATACCCTGGCATTACATGAACCACTGGGGTGCCATAGACCTGGAATCCGAAAGGTATGGTTGGGTCGCCGAGTCTGCCTGGATAAGGATCTCCGGTACTTCGGCAACTTTTACGATGTCCACCGGGCCGGCGTTTACACCTGGGGTGCACTGGGTTTACTTTAGCATCGATGACGCGGTCGGCAATCCTGTCGGCGACTATATCACTCCCCTGCGAAGTATAAGTGCCGGACACAACACTATACCGTTTTCCGCTTTCAGCGTGAATCTGGGTCGCGTTTTTTCCGAAAACTTGGAATCCGCAGAGGAGAGAACGCCGGCCGGCAATTCCCGCGCAAGGACACGCCGTTAACGGAGAATTGCTTGACAAAGCTTCCGCAATACGCTACTGTTTACAGAAGCAATTATGAAGGAGTCACAAATGACACGAAAAATCCCTACCCGGATTTACCTTAACGAAGAGGAAATGCCGAAAGCCTGGTACAACCTCAAAGCCGACATGAAGGAAAAGCCCGACCCTATGCTGCACCCTGGAACCTTGAAGCCAGTGTCTGCGGAAGACCTGAGACCCGTGTTCTGCGGGGAGGCGGTGAAGCAGGAGTTGGACGATACGAACCGTTTTATTCCCATCCCTGATGGCATAATGGACTTTTACAGGGCCTTTCGTCCCTCGCCGCTGATCCGGGCCTACTATCTGGAGAAGGTCTTGGAAACCCCCGCCGAGATATACTACAAGTTTGAGGGAACCAACACTTCCGGCTCGCACAAACTCAATTCGGCCGGGCCGCAGGCGTTTTACGCGAAAGAGGAGGGGCTTACCTCGCTTGTCACTGAAACGGGGGCGGGGCAGTGGGGTTCGGCGATGTCGATGGCCTGCGGGTTTTTCGGGCTTGACCTGAAGGTCTACATGGTAAAGATAAGTTCCGAGCAGAAACCGTATCGTAAGGCCCTTATGGAAAGTTACGGGGCCAAGGTGATTTCCTCGCCCTCGGACGCCACGGATGCGGGGCGGAAAATCCTTGAGGCGAATCCCGGCACCGGCGGCTCCCTTGGTTGCGCCATTTCCGAGGCAATCGAAAGCGCGGTTAAGACCGAAAAATGCCGTTATGTGCTTGGCAGCGTTCTTGACCATGTGGTGCTGCATCAGACGGTGATTGGTCAGGAGGCAAAAGCCGCGATGGACAAGTACGGGATAAAACCCGACATCGTGATCGGATGCGCTGGGGGTGGCTCCAACCTTGGCGGCCTTATCGCGCCGTTCATGGGGGAAAAGATTGCCGGGAAACTCGACACCCGTTTCGTCGCCGTGGAGCCTATTTCCTGCCCGACGTTTACCCGCGGCCGCTATGCCTACGACTTCGGCGACACGGCAAACGTAACCCCGCTTATCCGGATGCAGACTTTGGGATCGGGTTTCATCCCGCCCTCGGGACACGCCGGCGGCCTGCGCTACCACGGAATGAGTCCGATGCTGTCCAAACTGTACCGGGATGGCCTTCTGGAGGCCCGCGCCGAGTCGCAGATTGCAGTGTTTGAAGCCGCGATCCGTTTCATGAAGGCCGAGGGCATTCTTCCCGCCCCGGAATCCTCCCATGCGATCAAGGCCGCGATTGACGAGGCCCTTGAGTGCAAACGGACTGGCGAGAAAAAGGTGATCCTATTCGGGTTGTCAGGGACGGGTTATTTTGACATGACCGCCTTCACATCGTACAACGATAAAACGATGGAAGATCTGGTGCCAAGCAACGCCGGTTTGGAGAAAGGCTTTGCCTCAATCCCGGATATTCCGCAGAACAAGTGAGGGGTGAGGGCTTAGCCCTCTTCACATCCGCTGTACGCCAACTCGTAAAACAGCGCGGACTTGTCGCCCGCCTCCGCGCCGTTGGAGGAAGCGTACATGCCGATGGTCGTTCCCACGAACCCGCCGGCCACGTCCGTGCTTAGAATTCTCGCGTCTGCGTTCTCGTAAACGGGAATGTAGCTTCCATCGTCCGCGCGGTAACCGAAGGAGAGGTCTTGACCCTTGGCCGTGACATTCAGCGAAAAGACGGCGTCGTCGGCCACAGAGTCACAATCGTGTTCGGCCATGACTGTGACTTCATCGCCGGCATGTTTTATCAACCGCAGCACTCGGGTGTCGCCTTTCATAGTAAGCACGAATTGGTAGTGGTATTTGTGGCTTTGGAACACGACAAGCCCGGCGCATTCGTTTTCGATTTCGGGCCGGAACCGCATATGCGTGTGCGCCCTGAAATTCATGTGCTGTTGGCGTATGCAGTAGTAGCTTACCGTGTCCAGTTCCGTGATGGCGTTTTTGTTGAGCCGCATGTGCAGACCGCTTTCGGCTTCTTCGCTTTTGAGAGCATAGTCTTCGGTTACGGGGTTGCGCAGGAACATCATGTTCATGGGGAAGGCCGCGGCCTTGCCGAAATCATGGCAGGTGCATGACTCGCCCGCGGTTGGCACAAGGTTCGGGGCGCGTTCGGTTTCGCGCACCAGACCTATGCCGTAGTTGACCACGGGCCAGTCGTCTTCCCAAGACACCGGCACAAGAAAGGTTTCCCGGCCAAGGTTCCTGAAACGCCCTCCGTATGGCCTGGAGGCCAGAAGCGCCATCCACCATTCGCCGTTTGGGGTCTCCACCAGATCGCCGTGGCCCACGTTCACGATGGGGTAGTCCCGCCCCAGATGCCGGTGTGTCAGTATCGGGTTGGCCTTGTGCCCCTCGTAGTATCCCGTCAGGGATTTGCTGCGGGCCACGGTTATTGCGTGTTCGTGCGCCGTGCCGCCTTCGGATATCAGCAGGTAATAGTACTCGCCTATTTTGTAGATGTGCGGCCCCTCCGGCCACACCGCGTTTTTCAACGCACTGTGCCAGATGGCGTAACGTTCGCCCACAAGTTTCATTTCTGCGAGGTCGAGTTCCTGTAGGTAAATCTCGTTGTCGCCGTAGTACTGGCCCCCCTCCCGGCGTTCGCAGGTACCGTGGTAGTAGCATTTGCCGTCCGTGTCGAAGAATAGGGAAGGGTCTATGCCGTTGGCCCCCGCGATATAGTGGGGATCCGACCAAGGCCCTGCGGGATTAGTCGCAGTTACAAGAAAGTTTCCGCCGCTGGAGACGTTGGTTGTTATCATATAGAACACGCCCTCGTGGTAACGGATCGTGGGCGCGAATATGCCCCGCGACACTTCGACACCTTCAAGCGGCAACTGTCCGGGCCTGTCCAGCACGTTGCCTATCTGCCGCCAGTGAACCAAGTCTTTGCTGTGGAAGATTGGCACGCCTGGGAAATAGGCGAAAGTCGATGTCACCAGATAAAAGTCCTCGCCCACTCTGCACACGGACGGATCCGGGTAAAAGCCGGACAAAACAGGGTTTTTGAAAGTTTTCATGTGTCGCCTCCTTTGGGGATTATGATTTGCAACAGTGTAGCACATTAATTGGGAAAACTCGGAACCGCCCCCCTTGACCCAGAGCGCAATTTTCCGCATCATACAGTCATGCCCCAGAGATCGGGGCATCTTGGAAAATTTCGTTGCACGATAAGGAGAATTTGATTTTGAGCGAGATTCTACACCCTGTCAACCCGTTTTCGATATCACATTTGACTTTTTTGGCTGTTTTATGGCCCGCGGCCGTGATCCTGGCGACTTTCATTTCCAGAAAATTCGGTTACAGCAGAAAGATCGTCATGATCTGCGCGGTCATAGGGATTTTGTGCGAGCTGGAAAAGATTTTCTTCTTTATGGAAGGGTCCCCGTACGGCTACGGCTACCGTTTGCCGCCGAATGTGCTTCCTTTCGCGATGTGTCCCTTCCAAATCTTCCTGATATTCACCCTGGCGTTTTCTGACAGCCTTGAAAAACGCAGGCCGCTTCTGGCGTTCATGTACCCCATGCTGGTCGGCGGGGGAGCGATGGGGATGTTGCTTCAGTACACCTACAACCACCACGGGCTTTTGGAATTGGCCACGTACCGCTATTTCATCTACCACACGATGCTCGTCTTTCTGGGGCTTTACCTGTACATGTCCCAGCCGATCCGCTACACCATAAAAGAGTACGGCATGGCGATTGGGCTTGGGGTAGTGGCGGTGATTTTCGCCATCTGGATCAACGGTTTCTTCGGCTGGGATCCGCGGGTCAACTTCCTGTTCGTGGTGCGCCCGCCGCGAGAGGGTCTCCCCCTGCTGAACTTGGATCGGGGCTGGGCCATTTACATAGGGCATATTGCCTGGATAGCCGTGGCGGTATTCACGCTCTGCTATCTGCGCGTGATCAAAAGGGACGCGCCGGAGCTTGTCAGGGCGGTCAAGGCAAGGTTTTCGGCGAAATAATCCGGTTTCCCGTTGACACTGCAAAATAATGCGGGTACACTTATGGCAACATAATATTGTTTGTTGATTGGTCTGCCCCGCTGGCGTGGACGGATTTATGCAATGTACTAGCGTCCAAGGCGGGGCATTCCAAAGGAGTTCCCGTGAAAAATTTTTCAAAAATGCGCGTGGCACTGATAGTGGGCGTTGCCGTCCTTGTCGTGGCAATCCTCGGTGTCGTATTTTTCTTTCCTGTGGCGGATAGCCATGTCGTGGTCTATGTCGAGGAGCCTTGGGAAAATCCCCCTTATGAATTGGTCGGCAGGTGGCTGTATCATGGGGTGCCAATCTTCGTAATAAACGCCGACGGATCGGGGACGATGGGGGATATTCCGGTGGATGCCTGGCAGGTCAGGGGTTCGGAGCTGAGGCTTTCCGTTTCGGGTTACGATACCACGCTTGTCTGGGATGCGAGCGATAACTGGCTTACGCTGGGCGAGCCTTCGTCTGGCCCCTTGGCGGACATGCTTAAAAGTTACAGCCCGCTTCATTGGCGCGACACCGACATCGGCACCTGGGAATACCCGCCCGAGGAACTGGTCGGCAGGTGGATGCGCGATGATTCGCCCCTGTTCACCGTTTACGCCGACGGAACCGGCACCTTGGGCGGCGTCCTGGTGGATGCCTGGCGGGTCAGGGGTTCGGAACTGATGCTCATTTTTCACGGCGCGGAAACCACGGTTACCTGGGGCATAATCGAGGAACAGTTGATGATGCACCAGCCCGCGACCGGCCCCTTGGCGGACACGCTCATGGAGCAAGGTCCGTTTGCTTGGCACGATATCGGGGACATCGGTTTCTTCGCGCTCGCCGACAGCTCCATTGGCGCCACTTCCATCGAGTTCGTTTTCAGCGCCGCGGTTCCCGATCTGGCGGCCGGCGATATAGTGCTTGGGGGTGGCCTTGCCTCGGTTACGCGGGGGGCTTTGACCGGCGGGGGGGCGCGGTGGTCGCTGGCGGTCGGCGTTTCCAGGGTCGGGGACTTGACGGTCGCGGTTAACCATCCCGGTGTTACGTCTGCGCCCATGACGGTGGTTTTTTACCTCACTTCCCTCAGATCCATTTCGGCGGGGGAGGATCACACCGTCGTCGTAAGGACTGACGGCTCGCTTTGGGCTTGGGGGACCAACCGGTATGGCCGCCTTGGCGACGGCACGACGATCGACAGTCCGTCCCCCACCCGGATCGGCGCGGACACGGATTGGGTGTATGCGTCCGCCGGGTATTCCCATACCGTGGCGGTGAAGACTGACGGCTCGCTTTGGGCCTGGGGATCTAACGAGTGGAATCAGCTTGGCTACGGCGCGGCGTCCGCCAGCCTTGTTCCTGTCCAGATAGGCGCGGTGGCCGGGCGTCCCGCAGGTGGCTGGGCCTCCGTGTCCGCAGGCAGGGAGCACACCATGGCGGTCGGGGCGGACGGCTCGCTTTGGGGGTGGGGGCGCAACCTGGCGGGTCATCTTGGCGATGGCACGACGACGAACCGCCATGTTCCCACCCGGATAGGGGCGGATAGCGACTGGTATTATGTGTCCGCGGGACGCGCCCACACTGTGGGCATCAGGACTGACGGCTCGCTCTGGATTTGGGGGGCCAATTGGTCGGGGCAGCTTGGCAACGGCCTGCTGACTGGCAGCCCCGCTCCCGTGCAGGTGGGGTCGGACACGAACTGGGCGTCCGTGTCCGCGGGCAGGTGGCATACCATGGCCGTGAGGTCCGACGGCTCGCTCTGGGCTTGGGGAGGCAACGGCTCGGGGCAGCTTGGGGACGGCACGACGTATAACCGCCATGTTCCCACCCGGATAGGGCCCGATTATACTTGGGCGTCCGTGTCCGCGGGCAGTTTCCATTCCGCGGCCGTAAGGACTGACGGCTCTTTCCTGACCTGGGGGCGCAACATGGATGAACCCTTTGGCGATGGCACGGTGATTGTCTATGGTGTCCCCACGCGGATGGTCGCGGGTTATTACTGGACTTTGGTGTCCGCCGGCAGGGATCACACCGCGGCCGTAAGGAACGACGGTTCGCTCTGGTTTGGGGCGATGCCTGGCATGGTCGCCTTGGCCGCGGCGGCGATACCGTAGGGGAATCAGCGGTTCCCTGAAGGCCCGCCAGTGCTGGCTTGCAACGAACGCTTTTGCCGGTTACGCTTGACCATGTATGGCACAGACGAACTTCCTTAGCGACATACTCGCCCATCGCCTGGAACCGGGGGCCGAGCTGGACATCTCCGGCGGCGGGCGGGTGCTGATAATCAGCGATCTGCACATGGGCACCGGCAAGCGGGACGATCTTGCCCGCAACGGCGATCTGCTTACCGCCCTTTTGCGGAACTATTACTTCGAGCAAGGCTGGCACCTTGTCCTGAACGGCGACATCGAGGATATCCACCGTCACCCCTTGGATCGCATAGAGGAACGCTGGGCGGATCTGTGCAGGGTGTTCGGTCTCTTCGCCGAGCAGGGCCGTCTTTTCAAACTGGTCGGCAACCATGACGAAGGACTCCTTCTAAGAAGGTCCTATCGGTTTCCCCTGTACGAGATGATCCGCATAGAGACCGGCGTAATCCCTGCGTATGTGTACCATGGGCACCAGTCGTCGAAGATTTACAGCGCCTTCAACAGGCTAATGGGCCTTGGCATACGCTATTTCATGGCTCCCTTTGGCATAATGAACATTTCCTCCAGCCGAAGCCCTCACCGGCGTTTCACCGTGGAAAAGGCCGCCTACGATTTCTCGCTCAAAAAAAACTGCATTTCGATTATCGGCCACACCCACCGCCCGCTTTTCGAATCGCTGGGCCGTTTCGAGTATGTCAGGTTCGAGATCGAGAACCTGTGCCGCAAGTACTCGCTTTCATCGGAGCGGGAGCAGACGCAGATAGAGGCCGAGGTCGCTTCCCTTCGCCGCGAGCTTGGCAAGCTGAAACGCAAGGAACGCCGGGACATGTTGCGGCGGAGCTTCAGCCTGTACGGAGACGAGATGCCGGTGCCGTGCCTGTTCAATTCGGGTTGCGCGATAGGCAAGAAGGGTCTGCACGGCATAGAGCTGAGCGCCCGGGACATATCTCTTGTGTACTGGTTCGCCGAGGGGAAAAGCAAGAAATTCGTGCACAGGGGCGGCTACGACATAGAGAAACTCGGCGAAAGCGGGTACAGCCGGGCCGTGCTGAACAGCGAGCGGCTGGACAGCGTTCTGGCCAGGATCAAGCTTTTGGCGTGATCTTCCTAAGGAGGGGCATTGGAAAGTCCTGGCACCCCGAGAGGCGATGCGCCCGCCCTGGGCATGAAATAAATGCCCAGAACGTGCGCATCGCCTCTCGGGGTGAGGGCTATCCGGTGGGATTACAACGCAGGTGCGGTCGTGGTTGCCGCAATGCTGGCTGATAGGATGGCGCTAATAATCCCGTGGTAGGAAAAAAGTGCCGGTCACCCCAGGGGAGGGGGATTGGAAATGGTGACGGACACAACATCATCAACTTAAGGAGAAAATAGCCTGAAAAGCCCCATTCCGATATAATGGGAAAGGGGGGACTATGGGCATATCGAAAGTCTGTCAGCGAATCAAGGAACTGTTCGACGAAATCCGCGG
>Ga0209755_10008471_pt1 | contig 11003 bp, 9 predicted proteins | sample TergutCo191P1_FD_187301 | JGI IMG/M metagenome (GOLD analysis project Ga0209755, IMG submission 187301) | Cornitermes sp. P1 segment gut microbial communities from Petit-Saut dam, French Guiana - Co191P1 (SPAdes) (version 2) | ecosystem: Host-associated > Arthropoda: Insects > Digestive system >... | reverse complement strand
CAAAAACCATGTATACTTGAGCAAACCCAATGGGTAAATTTCAAACAGTGGAGGTAAGGAATCAAAAGCAGCGGTTTTGTCGTCCACTGTTACGCCGATCCCCGCAAGGACAGGCTCTACCTTGTGGGTCGCCTAGACGACGGGCGCTCCTTTGCCGCCGTCGATGGGAAGTGGCGGCCGTCCCTTCATGTTTTCGAGCGGGACAGGGACAAGGCGCGGTCCACGCTTTCCTCCCTGAAACACGAAGTCGGGTCCCCGACGCTGGAATCGTTCGACGGCAGGGAGAAACTTCTGCTGCTGACCTTCCCTCACCATCGGGATTACAACACCGCGCGAAAGCAGCTGGAGCAGGCCACCGTCCTTAGCCCAGACGGGGACTTGAAGCCCCCCGATGCGTACTTCATCCTGAACCGCATCAAAGGCCCCGTCGAACTGGACGGCGAGACGAGGCCGGGGCGTTTCGTGGATCTCGTGTTCCCCGAGCCGCGTATCAGCCCCGTCGGGAAAAGCAAGGCCCCCCTCAAAGTCGCCTCGATTGACATCGAGACCGACGTGGACGACGGGACCATCCTGGCGGCGGCCATGAGTGTCAACGGCGATGGTTTGGTGCGAGTGCTTGCCGAGGCGCACGCTTCCGACGCTTCCACGGGAGGCGTTTCCTTTCACGCAAGCGAGGCTTCCCTCCTTTCGGCTTTTCTGCGGGACATAAGAACCGCGGATCCCGACGTGCTCACAGGCTGGAATTTTCTCGACTTCGATTTCCCGCGCCTCGCCGAACGTTGCGCCTTCCACCGCATCCCCTTTTCCATAAGCCGCTCTGGGGACGATGCGAAATTCTTCCCGTCCACGAACGACGACGCGGCGGGCAATTACGGAGGCCGCCGTTCCGCCGCCGCCCTTGTCCCCGGTCGGCAGGTGCTGGATGCGCTGCGTATTTTCCGCTCAGGCCCAAAGGGATGGAGTAGCGGGCGAAGCCACAGTTTTACTTTGGAGGCGGTCGCCAATTCCGTGCTGGGGGAAGGCAAGCTGGTCGCTTCCGCGGGTGGCGACAAGATCGCCGAGCTGAAGGAACTGTACGCCAAAGACTCGCTCCGCTTCGGGGAGTACTGCAAAAGGGACGCGGAGCTTGTCATGGAGATACTCGAAAAGACCGGCCTTTTCAGGCTGACGGTGGAGCGCGCGACCCTTACCGGGGTGTCGCTGGACAAGGCGTGGACGAGCGTCGTAAGTTTCGAGCGCGTCTACGGCATGGAGCTTGTCCGCCGGGGCATCGCGCCCCCGCCCGTCGATCCCCGGCGCACTGTGTCCGGCGCGGCGGGTGGAACGGTGCTGGAGCCCTTGCCCGGGCTTTTCCCCAACGTGGCGGTGTTCGATTTCAGAAGCCTTTACCCCAGCATCATGCGGAGTTTCAACATCGATCCCTTGGCGCATGAGAGGGCGGAAACCGGGAAGAACTTGATCACTGCGCCCAACGGAGCGACATTCCTGCGGGAAAGGGGAATTCTGCCAGGGCTTATCGACAAGTATTTTGCCGCACGGCGCAAAGCCCTCGATGCCGGGGACGAGGAGGCGAGTTTTGTTTACAAGATTCTGATGAACAGTTTCTACGGGGTTCTGGGAACGCCGTCATGCCGGTACGGACGCAGCGAGCTTGCGGGTGCGATAACGTCATTTGCAAAAAAGTGGCTGCACTTTTCCCGCGACTGGTTTTCCTGCAAAGGCTTCAAGGTGCTTTACGGCGACACGGATTCCCTCTTCGTCGAGACCGGTCTTGGGGACGGCGCGACATACGACGACTTTGTCGAATGGGGGAAGGGCCGCGCCGTGGAACTTAATGCGGCCATCAAGGAACATGTCAGGGACGAATACGACGTGGAGTCTTTCCTGGATATGCGGTTCGAGAAAATCTACAGGCGTTTCATGATCCCGCCCCTGCGGAACAGCGATGAAAGCCGCGGCAGAGCCAAAGGGTACGGCGGGCATCTGCTCGATTCGGCGGGTGGGCTTTCGGTGGAGGTCAAGGGCATGGAGGCGGTGAGGAGCGACTACACGCCGCTGGCGAGGCGCATCCAGGTCGAGCTTCTTGAACGCGTTTTTTCAGGTTGCGTGGAAAGCGACTTTGCGGAACACGTGAACAAGATTCTCGATGACATGAGGCGGGGGCTGCTCGACGCGGAGTTGGTCTATCGCAAGCGCCTTGCCCGCGCGCCCGAAACGTACACGGCCTCCACGCCGCCGCAGGTAAAGGCCGCCAGGGCGCTCGGCTGGAAGAACAGGCGCGGGACGGTGGAATACGTGTGGACAATCAACGGCCCACAGCCATCGGCCGATGAAAACCGGCGGCCGCTTCACCATGCGCCGCTTGACTATGACCACTACGCCGAATCCCAGGTGCTTCCCACGGTGCGTTCCATTGCCGTAGCCGCAGGGTGGAGCTCCGAACTGTTTCATTCGCCCGGTCGGGATTATTTCAGGGATGGGCAGCTGGAGTTAGTTATGGAATAATATTACGGTTAATTTAACAATCATCTTATGCAAACAATCGTACGGCGACTATTAGTCTCAATGTCGTAAGACAACAAGGAATTTTGTGTAATATAATAATATATATCACATGATAATAACATTTCATGAGCATGTTTACAAAACAATACGAAAATACTTGCAAGTATCGCGTTAAAATGATATAGTTAAAAGCAAGGTCTTTATAAAACTAAATTAACCATAAAAGACGAAGGGTATGGTGAGGTTTTGGCAGTCTTGCTTCAATCCCACTTAGAGTTCATCCTATGTTTTTCTTCAGTTGGGTTGTGTTGCTTTGGAAAGCGTTTGGAGTTTGTGTGTGCAAGAAAGGAAAATAACGAAGGTTCTACTCACCGAAGAGGAGATTAGCAAAAAAGTGAGCGAACTTGCAAAACAAATCGAAAATGACTATATAGGGGAAGAGATCGTAATCGTCTGCTTCTTGACAGGGAGTATGATGTTTGTGTCCGATCTCGTACGCAGAATTGGCAATAAAGTGTCGGTGAAAATAGAGGCTCTTCCCGTCTCAGTTTACGAAGGGGCTAAACGTAGCGATAAGGTTCGTGTAAATTTGGATCTTAAAACAAATCTGAAGGGCAGGCATGTGCTGATCGTAGATGATATAATCGAGAAAGGCGATACTATGGACTATATAGCTCGTATTTTTGAGTACCAGAACCCCCAAAGTTTAAAAATCTGTGTGCTTCTTACAAAGTCGAGTGCTCGAACTAAAGGGCTCAACATAGAAATAGATTATTTGGGATTCGCAATCGGAAATGAGTTTGTGGTTGGGTACGGGATGGACTATGATCAGCAATATCGCAATTTGCCGTATATAGGGGTTTTGTCGTGAGTGGTTTCAGAAAGAGATTAAAGAGCTTCTTCAATGTGCCGTTCTTCCAAACATCATTTTTCGCAATTCCTACAATTATTTTTGGGATCTTAGCTATTCCTTCAGCGTACAACGAATACAATGCAAACAATTCTGGACATCCTGTAATTTTGGTTATTGCATTAATAGTACTTATAGCTGCTGTCGTTGTATTTTGCCTTCTTTATTTCAAACAGAGATCCGCTAATAAATCAATGGAAAAGCAAATTAAAAAAACAGATAAAGAAAATCATGAGTTAATACTTATGATAAGCAATTTAACAAAATTGAAAGATAAGCTTTCGGTTGAGTTAAAAAACTTATGGCAGGTAACGAATGGTCTCAAAGTATCTGAAAGCGAATCCTCGCAATACAAGTTATTTTCTAAACAGGTTAAACAGTTAAAATACATATTTCAGAAGCTATTTGTACTAATATTTTTGATTTTATCAAAAATGAATACAAACATGATGGGTGCCAAGTAAATGTAATGGAATATTTCGAAAACCACCCAGGGTATAAGGGTAAGGGTTCTTGCATCCAAATTCTCTTTTGCCAAAGAAATACCACATACGAACCACCTAGTACAGAACCTAAATTTATGGCGGATTATAATAGAGCCAATAGAAAAAAACCTGTTCACATAGCACTATTTACTGGAGAGATTGATTTAGGCGAGAAATCTGCTTTCGTCTTGCAGAATAAGGAAGAAATAGAAAAATATTGGGATATAGTGGGCGAGCGCGAATCAAATGTTAGACAATATATTGGTGTACCAATTTTAGGCAAAGACAGTTCTGTTGTTATGCTATTACAAATTGATGTAGATAAAGAAGATCTCTTTGGTGAAACTAAAGAGGAACTTGAGCAGTTCGCTATAAGGGCAATATTGCCATATGTAACAGTACTTGGAACCGTTTACAGATATGAAAACATTCTGCAAGACCTGGTTAAGGGATTGGAATTAACAGTGGCGCATGAGACAGTTAAATCGACCAGTAAAAAGAGAGGGGTAAATGCACAATAGAATCTTCCTGCTCGATACTGGAACACCTCGCCGTGAATATAGTGAGCCAATTGGAATAGAAGTTCTTACTAGTTATATAGTCAGGTCATTCCCCGAGTTAGCCGTTGATACATTATCTCTTGAGTTAGATGGTTTTTTTAAATTCGAAGATATGCTCAAATTGAACAAGTATATTATAATTGGAATTTCTTCGAAAATTGGTTCTTTCGAAATATTCGAAAATGTGATGCGCTCAATTGCGAAACTAGCCCCAACATCAGTAGTAGTCTGCGGAGACATACTGGCAACATACGCATATGAATCTTTATTGAATTCTTTTGACAAGCTAGTATGCGTAATAGGGGAAGGCGAAAATGCGATTGCAGGAATAGTATCTGTTGTCTTAGAACATGGAAAAAATTACAGAAAGCATTTAGCAAAAATAAAAAATTTAGCTTTTTTTGATGGCTCTTCTGTAAAGATCACTGAACGAAACGAGCCATTCGATGTAACAAAATCACTGCATCCAACCAGAACACTCTTAGATAAAATCAAGGGAAAGAGAGGTATCATACATCTGGAAGCAAGCAGGGGTTGTGTTTACGGAGATTGCTCGTTTTGCGGCATAAAACAAAAATATCATATACCGCATTGGCGCCCGCTTCCTGTTGAATTTATAATCAAAGAATTAATTGATTTGTCTGCGAACGGTATCATGTCACCATATTTTACCGACGAGGATTTTTTCGGTACAGATATCGATAGGGTTGATCGCATCGCTAATGAAATCATAAAACTCAAAGAAAAAGAGGAAATCCACCCTGATCTGAATTTTTATTTCAATATGCGCGTTGATTCGGTTCTTGGAGTAGGTATTGGTGGTATTCAACGTTCTTCTAGCACGTTGATGAAATTGAAAAATGCAGGCTTGCGCGAAGTTTTTATTGGCATTGAATCTGGCTCAAATGAACAGATGGAAAGATATAATAAAAATAACTCTGCTGATAAATGCATTAGGGCTGTCATGTTATTGAACAAATTGGGCATTGACGTTGACATTGGCTTTATTATGTTTGATCCAAGCATGTCTTTGGGTACACTTAAAAACAATATTGATTTCATATACAGATCTGGTGTAAGCATGAATTATTCTCGTTTGGCGAAAAGGCTGCGAGTCGAACCGCACACACCTTTTTCGAATGACTACATAAAAAAAAATCCTAATTTGAAATTGAATCTTTCAAGTGTTAGTTATGATTATGATTTTGAAAATCCTGACATAAAGATGATTTATAATATTTTTTATGTATGGGAGCAAAAAGATTTAGATTTTATTTATAATTTACAATCTTTTTGCAGAGGTGAAGTGCCCAATGAAGAAGAAAGAAGGAAGGCAAAGAATATAATATCACTATATAGATCTTTAGATGTTTCATTTCTTAGAGAAATGTGTGAGGATGCAATCCATAATAATTCTAGTAACTATATTTCTATACAAGATAAGTATTTTTTTGCGCGTGAGAATTACAATGAAGTGTTAGAAGATGAAATACGAAGAATTACAGAGACGTATCGGAAATAATTTCGATTGAGAAGGATGAAATCTTGTTTGCAAGTGAGGGTACAATGTTTCACGAGAGCGATTTTCAAGCTCAACGATTATCAATATACACGATAATAAGGAGCTTTGCAATTCCATTAGGGGGTAATTCATTTACAGTTTTCTTTTAACTCATGGGCATGTATGGTTCCTTGTAACAAGCTATCTCCAATCAAAAACAACTCAGAACTTGACTGATGGATTTATCCTGTTAGTTAGGTATTTTGGTAAATATCGACGATTGCCTATATTGTATTAGTAAATTGATAGAAGGAAATGTTTTTGGCTTTACGAACTCCGCACTTATGGATTGCTGGGGTCGTATTGCCTCACATCAAAAAATCAAACCATACGAACCGAAAAGGGGGTGAGCCCCCTCCTTGAGACGAATTCAGGGGCAGGAGCGGCAAAAGACGGGAGCTTGTCAATGGCTCTCTGCATGGCCTCACTAGGGTTTGATTTTACTTGAGGCAACGCGACCGCTTGACATGGAGATTATGAAATGTTACATTTAAGGCAAGTGAAGCATAACTTTAGGAGGAGCTATGGTAATTACTGATGAATTCGAAGGGGGTATGTACTTATCCTTTGAAGGTGAAATGACTGTAACCAATGGGCAACTATTCCAAAAGAAATATGGTATTGGGATCAAGGAAAAGATAGAGACGCTCAATTACATCCTCGATGGCCTATACGATAGTGGTAATGTAAAGAGTATTCTGGCAACAACTGAAAATTTTGTCCAGAACGATGTATTTCTAAATTACTATATACTTATATTGTTATTTAAGGGCATTGTGAGAGGCTTGAGAGATTTTTTTTTAGTTACCCCCCCATCTGGAATTGCTCTTTGTTATGCTAACCTAGGGGAAAAAGAATAAAATGCTCACCTTCTTTCAAAGTCCCCGCATTAAAACGCAACATGATATACATTGTGGTACATTGTATGCTCATTTTATGGGTTTGTTTACAAAGCATCTGGCTGATGGAAAAATTTCGTCTGATATATTCATTTATTCACTACAGAATAGATTGCTTGAGTTGTTAAAAAAAGTAGGGAAAAGTGATTTGCATTGTCATTCGGGAAGGGGTGGAAATATAAACTATTTGCTCACAGGAAAAAACAATCGAAAAGATTTTCCTCTAGGATATTTTAGCTCTTTAGAACATATGCAAATATTTTATCATACTAACATTAAAAAATATTTTTCATGTAAGGAAGGCCTTTGCAAAAGATGGGAAGCGTCATTTGTACGAGCTAAAGAAGAAAATGTAAAGGTATTAGTATTAAGTTTTACACCTTCGAAAATTTTTTTTCTTGGTGGGATGCAGTCATTCATGAAAACTGTAAATAGGCTTCATGCTACTTATGCCCCTAATATCATTTTTTTTCCTGAACTAACCTTTGAACGTACTTGTGATGTTAACTTAGAATTTGAAAGATTAGATGAAATATTAGAACCAAATTGGTTTAAATCTATCGACATTTGTAGCAATGAGTCTGCAAAGCCAATTAAGGCATTCAAGAAGATTTTTAGGAAGGCTAAAGAAAACACGTTGCGACTGAAAGCACATGTTGGTGAATTTGGTACAGCTGACGATGTACAAAGTGCAGTAGAATATCTTGAGCTTGATGAAGTACATCATGGGATTGCAGCCGCAAGTTCAAAAAAAGTTATGAACTGGCTGGCAAAACATAAAATACAGTTAAATATTTGTCCTTCCAGCAATGTATTGCTAAAACGAGTGGATAGTTACAAACGACATCCCATAAGAGAACTATATGATGCGGGAATTCCAGTGACCATTAATACTGACAATACGCTTATCTTTAACAAATCAGTCTCGGAAGAATATTTGAGTTTGTTTGAATGTGGTTTGATGACAGCGAAAGAGTTAGATGAAATTCGCATGCATGGTTTAAGAGCAGCTAAAGTGTCGAATAAGTAAGAAGGAATAAATGGAATATAATTTTTTTAATTTCATGCGAGAAATTGGCTTTGATGAAAGCCAGACAAGGATTGAGACATACCGTTTAGATGGTACCAATAATTATCTGATAGGCCTAAATAGCTCAGGAATTACTTGGGCAGTTTCCTTACGGATTCCTGCAATGGGAGTAGAATATTCAAAATTCGAAGATGAAAAAAAACGTGCTGTCAATACAGCCAGATTTATGGCTAAAAAGTTGTCAGAGCGAATTAAAATTTCAGATAATGTTTCTTTTTTGTTTGATGGCATAAGTCGTCTTATACCTCGCGCTTCTGTTTTGGCCTTCTTTGAATATCAAAATACATTACCTCCTCTTGTGGAAATTGAGAATATTACAGTTATGAAAACTCGCAAAACAATTAGAGGAAAATACTACCCTGATAGTATTGATGAACTTTTCAATTTAGATCAAAACAAGAAAGAAAAAATAAAAAAATATTTTTTGCAGTATGATGGTATGTTTTTTGCCAGCAAAGGAGCACCTGCATCAGAAACACTGTATAACCACTTTGATTTGGCATTTGATGCCGCAAATTCATTGTCGATGCTTCATCTCAAAACGGGGCTGAAAGAATTGATATCGATAGAAACTGTCATTTCAATGGCACATGAATATGATAATATATTAAATAAATTCGCATATTCTGATTTTACATTTGTGTCTACGGCACAAGAAGTTTTTGAGAAATATGAAAGCAAGTGGAATAACAATAAGGATCAAGTTATTACTCATCTCATTCGTAAAGAAATTATTCTGCGAACTAAGCTTGGGAAAAATATATTAACTGAATTGCTGTCCACACTTAAATATCATGTGCAAGGCGATAACAATCACCTGTGTTTTACACATAATGATCCTCATTCTGAAAATTTTATTGTCGTTGAATATATGTATACCTATGAACAGAAAAATCATAACCATGTTGATCGTGAATTTTTGAACAGTATCTATAAAAACACAAGTGACAATATAAGCAAACTATCTATTGAGTATATTGAAGATAAGAATACCTTGTTATATCGTAACTACGAAGATTCCGACATCGGAAAACCTTATGTAAATATTGCAAAACGCTCCTTTATGTATGATCTTCATTTAATCGATATTGATGATGCGACTGGTATTGAAGTCGGAACAATGAAATCATATCTTAATGACCTGCTTGTTTATTCTGTATCGATATCAAACCTTGGGTTGATAAAAGGGAACCCAATAAAAATGGAAGATATTATTTCTTCGTACTATAACTTTTTCGTAGAGAATAAAGTGTTTAATTAGGACTCCCAAAAAAATATTTCTCCTGGCTATGTAACCCTTTCCCCAGACATTTGAGGCAATATGGTATTCACAACTCCGCCATTCCCAATGACAAGAAACGGATGGATTTGCGATCGCTTACGTTACTGTAATAAATATTTGTCAAGGCTATTCAGGAATATATGAATAGCACGTCAAAAAACATCCCCTTCGGCGAGTACGGCTCAAAGCTGGGTCGCGACTTGCGGCATATAAAGGATTTGGTTGAAAAGCGAACCAAATAATTCGTTTCGAGGTAAAGACATGTGATCGCCAAAATTTGATCTGTCAGACAGCATGGAATTTGTCAGATGCATGTAAGATGTTATGTTACCTGGAAAGCGTTTTGCGTTTCCAGGTATTTACATACTCAGGCTGCCCCTGTAATTCTTTATCCAGCAAAGAATTACAGGGGAAAAAGAAAAGGGCTGTCATGAGAATATTAACTTTTGCCGTACTCGATTATGTATCTGACAGGAATGTCTTCTAATAGTCCTTGAGTAGCAGATCAAGTCTTGGCTATCACACCTCTGCTGAAACCCAGAATCCATGGTTCACCTGTGGTGATTATGGGTAAAGGTTGTGTGAAAAGCCGAATGTCTTAATTGGGCACGTCCAGATCTGTGAGGGAAGTAACATTCCTCATATTTTCATATGGAGGAATGTTATGATTACTCGACCGAGCAGTGTTCTGATGATGATAAGCCAGGACGAGGTTGAACGGGCCAAGCTTATGAGCGAGTTCAAATACGAGGTCGATACTCGTACCCACATCAACCATACCAAAAACAGCCTGGAACCTAAAAGCAATGGGGTTAAACCTTGGGCAGATAGTTGAGGTAACGGGGCTTTCCGAAGAACGTGTAAAGGAACTGTAGCGGGGAAGGCAACGATAAACCCTTCTTTCCTCGGCAATCCTCAATTTGGAAGCAAGGGAGTTTCCGTGGTTTCCGACGATATAAGTAAATATATATAAAATTATTGACAATAATATATAATGGCCAATGCGTACAAATCGGATACTCCTGTGCCAGAATCAAGTCGCGGCATTTGCTTGACAGTATAAATTCACCTATATAATATTATTTAGGATGACTTATAACGAATCGATTCCAACAAAAAAGGCAAAATCAGCCAGAAAGCCAAAGAACAGATTTGGCCAGTATTGCCAAGAGTTACGGCGGCTTCTAGGAATAACTATGATCCAAGCGGCGGAGCGAATAGGTGTTTCACAGCCATATCTTACCCAACTGGAAAACGGGACGGAACCGCTGAAATCGGCCACTCTCCATAAATGCCTGAATGGATATGTGTCTTTCGGAACTCTTACGGTTAAAAGACAGCTTGAATTGCTGTACGAGATGTTACAGGCGATGGAATCAGTAGAAATTGACTTAACGCAAGTGACTATCGTCCGTAAGGAAAACCTGCTGCGATTGATAGCGGCGTTAGTGCTCAACAAAAAACACCCGTTGGGCGATTTTGGATCCGTCTCTTGGCTCGTAGCAAATGAGAGTATTGATAGATTAAGAAAGGCTCCGACAACAGTGAGGGATTTTGTTATGGATGACTTTCTTCATACTCTTTCTAGGGGCGGAACTGAACCAGATGAGTTGATATCAGTTGCAGATGAGCTGCACAATACCATAAGCCTGAATGAGGCAGAACGCGGCGAGCTTGTAAGCAAGGTAAGGGAAGCAGCCGACACCCATAC
>Ga0209755_10008470_pt1 | contig 11004 bp, 9 predicted proteins | sample TergutCo191P1_FD_187301 | JGI IMG/M metagenome (GOLD analysis project Ga0209755, IMG submission 187301) | Cornitermes sp. P1 segment gut microbial communities from Petit-Saut dam, French Guiana - Co191P1 (SPAdes) (version 2) | ecosystem: Host-associated > Arthropoda: Insects > Digestive system >... | reverse complement strand
ATGTTCAAACATTGAATAGATTTCAACAATTGGAGAAACGACTTCAGCGCCAATCAGACGTGCGGAATAATTATCCAGACTCATGAAGGAATACGAAGAGCATGGGCATATGCAGCTGGTATTGTAGATAATGGAGAGAAGGCAACGAAACCTACTTGCCTCAACACATCCTCCTCAGGGCAGTCTTTGATGCGACTGCAACAAGGACTAATGTACAGTCCTTAGATGATAAATTGTTGATTGGACCTACTTTTCAACAAAGTCTGTTTTCAATAATGGTACGATTCCGTACTCACGAGATTGCCTCCACGGCGGACATTGAGGGGATTAATCGGCAAATCAGGGTTCATTCCATGAACACAAAACTGCAGCGAATACTGTGGAGAGCTTCATCGGATACACCGATTCAGACTTACGAACTCCAGACGGTAACATATGGGACTGAATCGGCACCCTATTTGGCTACTGCATCTCTGAAGAAACTCGCGGAAGAGGAAATGGCAACCACGGTACTGTCACAGGATTTCTGCATGGATGATGTGCTCAGCGGATGTCATAATGTTACTCAAACACTAAAGCTGCAGCCTGATTTGATGGCACTACTCGCTAGCGCTGGGTTTCCATTAAGGAAATGTTGTTCCAACCATCCTAGGATTTTAGAAGCAATACGTACTTCAACACGGGACATTGTTCTCCCACGACAGTTGCACGGTAAGGATAAGGTTAATATATTGGGTCTTTGTTGGCATCCCACATTGGATAAATTTGCTATTGCAAATAGCAAGAAGTCAGTAGCTTTGACGGAAGATGCTAGTAAACTGAAGGTTGCTGCAGTCGTAACATCTATTTTTTATCCTTTACAAACCAATAGTCCATCGGGTATTCTATACAAGATATTTTTTTAAGAACTGTGACTCCACAGATTGAATTGGGACGATACATTGCCAACCGAACTGTTGGAAAAGTGGCACCAACTCTACAAGCAACTCGACAGTGTTGGGCAGTTTGAAATTGATCACTTAGTACTGCTAAAGGGAGCAGTCAACGTACAAATTCATGAGTTTGCAGATGCCTGAGAAAGGGCATATGGAGCATGTGTTACCTGAGGTCGGTTAATCGTCGGTGGGAGGTCAAGAGTCATTTGTAGTATTCACGTTCTACGGTCGCACCAATGTAGATAGTAACTTTACCCAGGTTGGAACTGTGTGGAGCGGTGTTGCTAGCAGAACTAAGTGAGAAGATTTTACCAGTGTCTCTGGACTGATTCAACTACAGTTTTGTCACGGATTTCTTCACCTGCTACTAGGTGGAATGTGTTCGTGGCCCGTATTCAACAGACTACCAACGTGAACGACTGGAAACATGTGCCTACCTTGGAGAATCCTGCTGATTTCATTTCTTGGAGATTAACAGAAGAAGTTGGAGAATCTGCAGCTGTGCTAGTAGGGACCACAGTGGATTCAACAGTCAGCCGCTTCAAGACCTTCTCTAAGGGAAGAGGAAATGACTGAAGACCTTCCGGAAGAACGCAGTACGATATAATTAGTAGCAACTACAAGTGAACCCACAACTGCTGAAGTGGACAGTTTTTGATCACTTGCTAAGCTTGACACAGTGACGACTTACGTGCAGCGTTTGTATAACAATGTTCTGTATTCCAACGAGAAGAAAACAGGTCATCAAAAAGCATCAGACTTTAAGACAGCATTGTATGCTGCATTTGTATGGTGCAGTACGCGGTTAAACACGGGGAGATAGCAGATCTCAAATCATCACGAAAGATAAAGAAAGCCGTGAATTACACAACCTCTGTCACTTGTTAGACAAGCATGAAATGCTTCGAGGGAGTGGAATTCTCAAGAATTCCTCATTGCCATATGAGTAATAACATCAAGTCATCCTACCATCAAGCCAGAACTTGTAATAAGGGCTTAACACCATAATTTACTTCATGCGGGACCACATTACTTGCTTGCCTCACTTCGACGCGAATGCTGGATTCCTAGAGGGAGGCAAGTAATAAGGTCAGTACTTCACAAATGCTTATCGTGCTTCAAAGGTCACTTGCATCTAAGCAGCTAATGGGTCAGCTTCCGACAATCCATCAGCACGAGTACAACCGGCAAGGCCGTTTGGAATTGTGGTGTGGATTGTGCACGACCATTTTATGTCAAACAGGGATCCCCTGGACCAACGTTCAGGTGAAATGCGATATTTCAATTTTCATTTGTCTAGCTGTCAAAGCAGTTCATCTTCAATTGGTCAGCAATTTGAAGTCAGATCCCTTTATTGCTGCCCTTCCAAGGTTTATAGCACGAAGGGGGAAATGTTGAAATTCGTGTTCTGACTATGGGACGACATTTGTAAGAGCTCATCCTGAACTTCGAGAACGCAGGAAACACTTTCCTTCGGAAGCGCATCAGTGAAATCTTCCGGAATTTGCATATTCAGAAACATTTACATGGGCCTTTATTCCTCCACACTCGCCACACTTCGAGCGACTTTGTGTGGCTGGAGTGCGCTCTATGAAGTATCGCTTAGACTAGTAGGGATAACGGCCTTTACCTGCGAAGAACATAGCACTGTCCTGACGCAAGTTGAATTGTGTCTGAATGATCCAAATGACTTCACTTATCTTAGTCCAGAGCATTTCCTTATTGGTGCCCCTCTTACATGCTTTCCTGAGCCTAATCTGTCCTGTCAGTCGCCTGTCTAGGTTGCAGCACTTGCAACGGGGCCAACAACTGTTTTGGAAGAGGTGGTCCACAAACTATCTTAACAGTCAGCAACAAAGAGGCAAATGGACCTCCACTCGACTGAATCTGCATCCATATGCGGTTGTCTTGGTCAAGGACAGCAATCGCCCACCACAGGACTGGACGATGGCGGTGGTGGAGGTACTGCCTCGACATGATGGGCTGGTGCGAGTTGCAACAATCATGATATAAACAGGAAGCACAAGACGCCGCATTCGCCAGCTAGTGATTCTGCCCTCTTAAAGCTAAATTTCAAGGGTTGTACCTTCCGAGCGTTAAACATGACGGGTTTTAGATCGTGTCGTGAGTCGAATGAAATCGGTGTTTGTTCTTGCACCTGGTAGGATGACGTAATGGGACGTGGTGGTGAGCGTTTTCATGACGTACGTTGTGTGAAGGGCGTTCAGTTCAGTGTGAGTTGCAGTGGCTCTCTCGTGGGTTACGGGTGTGGGTGGAGTGAAGATAATCTTGTTTATGTTTACGATGTATATTACAGCCGATTGTTGCTAAGTGATAATCGCACATGTTTGCTACATGCCAACTTTCATTCATTATCTTTTATTCGGACAGGGGTTGACTCAGCTTCTAACAGAAGTAACAGGGATATTTCCTGAGCGGGTAAAGGCGGCCGGTGCGCAGAACTGATAAACTTATCACCTTAATGCGCCAGCTGTCTAGAAATTCTGGAAACCTCAACCGCCTGGAGCCCTAATGGAGGTCTTATTCTAACAGTCTAATGATACGTGGTACAGAATAAACATTATACATAGATTTCCTCTACATAAAATATTCTTCATTTTGCCGTACACATCTTATTCTTGCCACTAAATGCTCTCCTGTTTTCTAAATAGTACTTTCCTTTGCCACTGAATTTTTCCTGCAAAACCTGAGAGACCGAGTTTTGCATTTTAAAAACTTCTCGGTTATAATATTTATATTTTAATATTTACATTTTGTACTACAGGGAGAAAAAGCAATTTCTAAACTGATTATTAGCAGACTGTCCCGGAAGTTAATCTGCCCATAAAGTATGAAAAAATTGCTATGCTTTAACGATGACAGATTTTCGAATGATTTATTGGATATATTTAAGGTTTTATATTATTTGCCCTGTATTATTATGACGCCATAGGAACCTGCATTTTGTTTGTTTTTAGATCACCTTTCTTAATACCGGCTGATATAAATTCTTGTACTCACTTTTGCGAAACGTTCAGGTACTTCACGTGCTCGAAACTGAGTTATGAGTTTCCAGTTTATTCTTATCCATCATTGTTAGCTCCTGAAAGTAGCAGTAGAAAGAGGAGGAGAAGGAGGAGGAGGAGAAGAAAAAGAAAAAGAAGAAAATACGGGGTTTTTAATACCAGACTCTCCATTTATTACGGGGAAAAATAAATTGAATAGCTTTGAAGGTTTCCAAGCACTGTCCGCCCTTCTTTCTGTTAAGTAGGTTGGAGTCCAAGCGGAGCGTTGTGGTGTGAATAAGGTAAGATGATGGGACGTGGAATGCCTCCGAGTATGCACCTAAGAGAGAAATCGAGCATTTACTTGGTATACGCTTAATTTTAATATTTGAATTTTTTGAGATATTTGTAGCGAAATTCGTATACGTTTTGGATAAATGGGGGAGAATTTAATCACGAATTTTAATAAATATTTAAATTTGTTTAATACCACATGGCAGATATCGTACCTACATTACAATAAGAGTTTTGTTAATTAAACGTAGATAAATACTCGCTGTTTATTGTAAGAATAACGAATAAGAATACGAAACACATAAATACATTGTGTCGAGAAAATGTAAAGTTGATTGGTTCAGTTGGTAAATGTGGTCTTAGTCTAAGTCAGGTTTTTGAAGGTAATAATGGCAGCTGACTATTAATAAATCGCTTATCATTAGGCCCATTTTCGCACAGAATAATTTCAGAAAATTGTAAAGCTGAAAGCGTCTATGTGCCACTGTAAGTGAAATGTACAGCGAAGCATGACAAATGTGCATCTGCTGCACGAAAATAGAAGAGGAGACAGAGATAAGATATTAAAATATACTGCGGTCACAAGAAGAATGGTTGGGAATGACGTCACTCGACGCGAATACTGGCAGTGATGACCACGTAGTAACATTCGCCAGCGACAAACACTGTCGACTTGATGACCTAGACCAGAGAAACACGAGAGGAGTAGATGAGGAGGGAAAATTTCGAGTCCAAGTAGTACCTCCATCCGTGGATTTTCTTTCCGTCGCAACAGTGTATTTTATTTTAGCTTGCTGTCCGTACCTCAGATTACTTGGCGTCGAATGATTGGATGATAACGAATAACAAATTAGAAACGATGTACAGGAAAGAGGCTATGACTTAATTTAAAGTACTATCGCCTACCACATAAACAGTAATCGGGATACTCGGTGTCCTGCTTCTCTCTGTCACATTTCTTCTCGCCTACCTATGCCCTATGTGAACCAGCACAACGCGCTTCTGGCTAGGTTAAGTTATCTCAAAGTTATAACTGCCAAAACTCGTATGAAAAGAACGGCTAGACAACTGCACGGAAATACGGGAAGTGCGCTGGTTAGGAAAATGTAAATAGCTCGAGCGGAATAGAGAAACGGTCAATCAATACGGCACTTTTTTTGCTTGAAGTGTTGTATGTTGGAAATATTGCGGATAAACCACTCAGGAATCAGCTCTGGCTGGTTGCCAAGTGTTAAAGTAAAGGTAAAGTTTTCCTTGTCTGCGCCATGAAGGCGCATAGGAGCCCTTTGACCAAGTTGTATCGACTGTGAAAACAAAAACGTAAGAGGTTCGTTTGATCTCTAGTATTACAACGATCCTTACAATTTTGGCGAAACTCGATTAACCCTTTCAAAACCTGAAGCACAACACAAACACAGTGCGTGGTGATTTCATAAGCCATAATTTGTTCCTTCAAAAAGGAAAGAACTCAGTAATTACAACTAATTCAGAATGACAGACAACAAGCCATTAAGATGCTGAATGAATTGTGGTTGGTTTCTAAATGTTTCATGGCCCCTAAATCATCGAGTTGATTCACATCTGCTGGTCAGCCAAGCGAAGCGATGTGGCAGTGTACGAGCAGGCGGGCAAGTTCCACATTGTCGTGATTACCATGGCCTTCGCCGTTGACCACGCGACCAGTAAGCGTGTAATTCGTTCTACAATGTCTGCTGCAGACCTTGAGCCAGGTGCATGGACGGATCGGGAGGCCGTACATGGGTTTTACTTCATTTCACTTTTGTTAGAGGTCGAGTTACAACTGTAACAAAGATTAGGGAGATTTCTGCGGGGTGGGGTGTGGGGAAACTACCCAACTTAGTACAGTTTTGGGTACAAAATGTTCTACAAGTATTACATAACAAATTCCACGAACTATTAAAATCCATAGTATTAATTTATGTAAACAGAACCATTTGCTTGCAGTGGGCTACAATTTCCAAGTATTTGCACCCCCCGCAGGATATGTGGTCACCTCCGTCATTTTAAATTGATGTGTTTGTGAGGACTGGTTTCAACATTCCCTGCCGTAAGAGCAAGCGCTGCATTAATTTGGGCTCTGGACTGAAAATGCTCGACACAGGGCATTCAGGTATAAGAGAAGTCACACCCTGCAGCTATCAGAAACACAAGTAAATCATGAAAACAGGAGACAACTTGAAAGATATAGAGGCAAATAGAATGATAATATTAAAAGAGCTTTGGATAAATCCGGTGTAACCGTGTGGATTTTGTTAATGTGGATAACACGATAATCAGTGGCATATTCTTGTGAGTATGTTTATGATCTTTCAAGTTTCATAAAATGCTCGAAATTTCTTGATTAGCTCAACTTGTTATGAAGGGTTCTTTTTCAAGGAATTACTATAATGTACACTTCGTATCGCACCCATTCTTGCTACATGCCTGGCCTATCTTCTTTATTAGCGCACCCTAATAATAATAGTGAAAATTACACATTATAACGTTTCTCATTTACGCGATGTTTTCATCCTTTTGTCACTTTCTCTCAGGTAGAAATATTTTCCTTAACACTTTGTTCGGAAAAACAATTTGTTTTCTTTCCTTGGGTCAATACAGACGACGTTTCACACCCATACATATCCTATTGTAAGACCTCTTCATTTCATATTCTAACAGCATTTTATGGCCTTTCAAGTATCAGAGAATTCTCGGTGTGTAAAACCCTAACTTGTTGTCTTTGTTTAGCTGTCTGAGGTCCAAATCCTTCCATGAACACTGCGTACAGAAGCTGCTCTTTGCTTGTGATATTGCAAGAATGGAAGAATAATTTTTCGGTATTGACTACTAAAGGTCTCCTTGCTTATTTAAGCACCACGCAATCTTATTCACAGCACTAGGTGTCACTGAGTTACCAGCTTGAAGCAATAGCCTCTTTACTATCAGAAAGAGATCCTCCGGTAACTGAGCTGGGCGCTGGGTGGGCTTCAGAGCCTCTCAGGACGTAGTGCGGGAAAGTCTGTGCTCCTGACTGTATGAAAAACAAATTCGTCCAACCTTTACTCACTGTACTAAATGATCTAACTGAACTAATTTTATTTAATTGCCTTCTGTTAATCCCGCATTATCTTCTTCTTACTCAGTTGCAGAACATATCAAAGGAGGCTTCGAAAGGAATGCGACGTCGTTTTTCATTGATGATTCGCAGTTCGTTATATTACTTTTAGTTAGCTGTGGTGACTATTCGAGAATCAGGATTGCGTGCGCATAAATGGGAAAACGTTTACTATGTGAGATTTGGGGCTCTTACAATAGCCGTTTTTAGTTAAGTCTTCTGGACTGTGACGCCTTGTATACTGGTAGATTTACTGGAAATTTGATAGGAGTCTGCTTCTTGTATCTTCAATGTTACCCTTGTTTTTACAGGTTTGGTGCCTCATGCAATTCCTTTAGCGCTTTTGGATCCTGCTCCACGTGACAAATTTTTTTTCTGATGAATGCTTTTCTTTGGTGTTCTTTAAGCTTTTGGAGCCGGAATTATTTTTTTAATTTTAGCACACCTGTATATAAAATGTGAATAATACAGGAACCAAACAAGTTAGAATTATGGAACAAACTGAATTTTGAAGAGAAAAAAACGGAGAGTATACACCATGTTTAAAATATTCGGTACCTATATTTGTTGATTAAATATATAAAATGAAACTTTGGAGGTTAGCGGTGGGGTACGTCAACTATAATTGACATTAGGCGTCTAAAGGTTAAAGCAGACCCGTTCAGCCCGTAGCTCACGAGTAACATAATGCCCATAACATGCCTACGGAGACATCTTCAATTCGAAAAAGTGTTTAACCCTTTCCCTAGCAAAACCGTGATATAATGCAGAAGCCGATTTGGAAACTTAGGAGTTCTTTATTTATGCACACCTACGTGACGTTACTATTCCCTTTTGTAAATGTTTGCTAAAAATAGCAACATCCTGGCCTGGGTTGTCAATTGCATTTTTAGAAAATTTTTCATGTTACTCTCTTTATATTTTTAGTGAATATAATACGTAAAAATAAGCAGGTACAATTGTGCATATATTTATACGTAGACTTATGCATTCTCCATTTTGGGTAATGAATTTCCTTTGCTCGCATGCAGACCACATTTTGCCGAAGTTGCGCGCGACTGAATAGGCCTGCTTTACAATGTGCTCCCCTGGTAACTTTGAAGTCTCTTACATGGGTACAAGCCTTTCGAAATTACTACTGCCTTCATACTCGCAGTATGACCTTTCACTTAGTCCCTATCGATTCATACTAATGAGCAATTTACCAGATGCAAAAATCGATAATAAGTGTATATCTAGAGAGTGTTTTATACAACACGTAAGTTCGTGATGGAAAGTAGAGAGCATTTTAGATTTATACTTGAAAGCTGTTGAAGGGGTGAATTCAAGGAAATTCGAAGGAAGTAGTCTGGCATGTTGACAGTTCCGCTATTTGTTTCAGCCTAATTTTCATTATACGTACTTCAAGCTATACGTGGAGTTTAATTATTGGCATATTATGGGTTTCTTTTTCGTAGAGTATAATATTCCATTTTTACCTGTAGAACTTGCTAATATTGTACAACAGAATTTTAGTTTGGGAGAAAAATATTTTGCGAGTACTTTAATGTTATATGTTCTGCAGTATGTTCACACAATAAACAGCAAGTCATTCAGGAACTGAAAAAGCCCCTGTCGATGGACACGAAACAAACGATTCAACGCGGTATTATTATTATTATTATTATTATTATTATTGTTATTATGTGCATACCGTGCATTTGCATTTGCATTTTTTATTATTTATTTGTATCAACAAATGCACGTAGTACAAATAATAAATAATAAACAATAAAAATGCACGGTTTGCACATAAAAATAATAGCGGCTCAACAGGAAAAAATATACATCTATAAAAATTTACACCTAAATTTATTAAAAACAAACGCTGCAATATGATTCAACAAAATTGCAGAACCAAACAATTAACACCCAAATATATTCGCATCAAGATCAGCGGCAACAACGTACAAAGCAAGAGGACAACAACAGCAGCAACTAAACACAGAATTAATCAATATGTGCATTTGTTGATACAAATAATAATTCAATCCGAATTTAGAAAACTCCATCTGAAATACTTGTTTTAAATATATTAATATTGTTTGTATTTAAGAAAGCGTCCGAGTAGCTTAATCGGAATATCGCTTTGCTAGGGGCGGGATACGCAGAGTTCGAAACCCGATAGAGCTAGACATTGTGGACCCATCAGTGAAGCCCTGAGACTCATCAAGGTTCCGGTAAAATAGGTACTTTGTCTCTTTGAGAGGTTAAGCGGCAGGGAGTGGGGCTTATCATCTTCTAGCGCCGAGGTCGAGTATGGGTAGAGTTATATCTCCAAATCTCCTCCTGGGCCTGCTTGGAATGTAACAAGGTAGTCTTCCTTTGCCTAAATTTAAGACTATTCAAGTTAAATTTTTATTATATTGGAGATATAGGCTTACTTAATTATTTATTTTTTGTGAAAATACAGTTTGTGGCTCCTTTTGTCTTATCTGCTGTAGATCATATCTGTCAAATTACATAAAAAATAGATTCAAGGACATTACCATTCCACACCTGTTTCAACAGCGAAGAGAAGAACGAACTGGGATACCTCAGTCCGCATGCTGGCTAGCCTAGGGTCTGGACTTTTGTAGTGCTGAGGATCGACACCCAGCAAAAGCAATAATTATGTCTTCTCCAAAAGTCGTAGGACCCAAGCAGTCTCCTGTTGAATGGGTTCCAGGAACTCCAGCGACCTGGAAGTGAAAATAACCACTCACTCTAGTGCCGAGGTTAAACATGCGTAAAGCCCTAACTTCTACCCACATACTTCTTCAGGGCTTGCATAGGAAAACTTCAGTTCTGCCTTTACCAAAGGAACATAAAGATACTTTATAAATACGTACAAATAGATAATGGAAGTATGTAGCACATTGAGAGGTAAACTACTCCACCCACTCGGATCTCCGGAGGAGAGTGTTTCTAAGGGAAACATCGCGCAGCATACAAAGAGAGATGAAAATAGGTACTTGAAACGTTAGAAGTCTTTATAGGGCAGGGTCCCTTAAGGCAGCAGCGAGGGAATTAGCGAGGTATAAATTAGAGGTAGTGGTTGTGCAGGAGGTCAGATGGGACAAAGGGGGCACAGTAAGAGCAGGGGATTATGATTTTTTTTTTACGGGAAAGGAAATGAAAATCGTCAATTGGGAGCAGATTTTTTTGTACATCGTAGTATGTATCAGCAGTGAAGAAAGTAGAGTCTGTTAGCGATAGGTTGTCATATATAGTGCTGAGAGGTCGCTGGCGTAATATTATTGTTGTAAATGTGCATGCACCAAGTGAGGAAAAGAGTGATGAGTCAAAAGATAGTTTTATGAGGAATTAGAGCAGGTGTTCGATCACTTCCCGAAATATCACATAAAAATGTTACTAGGAGACTTTAATGCAAAAGTTGGGAGAGAGAATATTTTCAGACCAACAATTGGACAGGCGAGTCTCCATCAGGATAGTAATGATAATGGGGTTAGACTAGTTAACTTTGCCACATCAAAAATCTGGTGGTTAAGAGCACGATGATCCCTTACCGGAACATTCATAAAAACGTTTGGACCTCCCCTGATGGTAAGACTCACAACCAGATTGACCACGTATTGATACATAGGAGATGGCATTCGAGTGTACTGGATGTGCG
>Ga0209755_10008469_pt1 | contig 11004 bp, 13 predicted proteins | sample TergutCo191P1_FD_187301 | JGI IMG/M metagenome (GOLD analysis project Ga0209755, IMG submission 187301) | Cornitermes sp. P1 segment gut microbial communities from Petit-Saut dam, French Guiana - Co191P1 (SPAdes) (version 2) | ecosystem: Host-associated > Arthropoda: Insects > Digestive system... | reverse complement strand
AGTACATCAGGTGTTGCAATAAGTGCCAGACGTGGAAGGCAAACATGAATTTTGAGCCCCACTAGGAAAGGTAAAGACCCTTCAGAACATTTCCAGGTTACATCCTTGGACATTACAGGACCTTACTTTGTGACACCCCAGAAAAACAAATATTTGCTGATTTTCATCGATCATTTCTCAACGTATGTCGAAGCCTTCCCAATCCTGGATGTTTCAGCAGAAACTTGTGCAAGAGTCTACGCTACACAAATTATAGCTAGGCACAGTAGTGGATCTACCCTGATCACAGATCAAGGAAGGTCATTCACCTCCGCATTTTTTCAAGAAACATGTAAGATTTTGAAGGTTAGGAAAGTCAGGACATTGGCTTATCATGCGATGAGTAACGGAATGGTGGAAAGATTTCATAGAGTCCTCCATGATTCTATTGTACATTACACAGACTCCACTGGTACGAACTGGGATGTCGTGTTGCTATTTTTCTTGATGGCTTACTAGAGCAACACCACACAGTATGATGGGTTACAGTCCATGCTATCTACTACATGGTTGAGAGATGGTTTTACCGAATGAGGGAGATTTAAAAGCCAAAATTTCACCTGATATACAGGATGTTGATCAAGTTCAGAGATTGAAAAACTTGAAATCTAGTCTACTGAAAGCGTATAAGGAAGTTAGGCTCAATAACTGGAAAGCACACCAGAAGAACAAAGCCTACTATGATAAGAAAGCTAAGGAGAGGAAATTTGAGGTTCATGATAAGGTTTATTTGTTTTGCCCTGCTAGGAAGCCAGGCAGGTGTCATAAGTTTAGATCATTTTGAAAAGGACCTTTCATTGTTGTGCAGAAATTGTCTGATTTGAATTAAGAAAGGAAAGGAATTTGTGGTTCATATTAACTGTTTAAAGAAGTTGTACGATCAAACTCCCTGGAGTTTCAAACACATACGTCGCCCTAGGCAGAAGACTAGACAACTAGATACAGAAGAGACCCTTGATGCAAACGTGGAAATACAGTCACGGTCTATCGCCACTGGTTATGAACATGAACCGCAGGGAGTCAAAACACAAGCCTTGGTGGAGGAACAACAGCAGTTAGACCAAGATCCCCAAGTGCCTGGAAATGTTGAAACCCCATATGCAGATAAAAATAGGAGGCAAATGCCTGATTCCTCTGTACGGGATCCAGATTATGAACCCCCAAAATCTCCACGTTCCAGAAGAGAGCTAGCTACAACACCTATTGCACCACCCATAACCAGGAGTTTTGCCAGGTTACAGTTGGAGGAGAACCCTCCTGTATAAGGGCCAATGTAACGTAATGTTGAGGCAGTAATGCGAGGTGATAAGAATGTGTGGTAATATGCAGATTAAAATGATGAATTTTAGGATTGTGTTTCAAATATAAGAATGAGAGTGGTGTACACATGTAAATACACTAATAGAGGAGGATGTACGGGTTGAGCATAACCGTCCACTATGTTGGTCGGCCATCTTGTTGATGGTGACATAGTTGACAGCTGTTTTGACGTCACGCAAAGAACACGGCAGACAAGAAAAACAAAGCCACATGAGCGGTGACAGCTACACATAGCAATTATGGAAAACTTAATTAGTGTAAATACCTAAACATATGTTATGTTGTTGCAGGATGTGGGAGTATTTCCGCTGACAATGCTATTTCCAACACGGAAATTCATCAGAATACAGTTTTTATCAAGCAAAGAGACATTATATTGATAAATGATGCATGGACTGTGATAGTAAACCTGGAATTCAGCACCTACGAGCAAACAAATGCAAAGCTAAGGGATGATTTATTTTACATACAGAAATTTAAAATGCCACTGGTCCCAGTTCATGAACTGAACCACATAGAATATGTATTACAGAAATTGGAAGACGAGCTTAATGCTTTTAGAGAAATGTTACCTCATCTTGATAAGAGAGATGCTGTATTAAGTGCAGTTGGTTTTATGTTAAAATGGTTTTTTGGTACGGCTACATTGTTACATGTACAGGAATTACACAAGACAGTAGATAAGATTCACAGAACAGAAGGGGACATTATTCACTCAGTTAATCATCAGATGACATATCTGAAAACTCAAGACTATGCAGTTAAATTTAATAAAGCTGTCGAAACTTTATCTGAGAAGGTGAAAGTTATTATGCTAGAATCAAAAAAATGGAAGGATGAGAAAGACACAGCAATCCACTGGTTAAACTACACTCTTTACAATCAGGTAACATATTTACTTACATTCATCAGTTAAGAGTTTGCTATTTTGGATTTACGAAACATGGTAAAGGAGGTTTTGATTTCTTTGGACAGTACTATGACAGGGAAATTGTCTATTAATCTAATTCCACCTGTTATGTTAAGGAATATTCTTAAGAATGTGACATCTTATTTCCCAGATGGTTATACTGTATGTGTTAGTTTAAACAGAACGATATAAACTTGTTTTATGAGTTTATGGATATTTCTATACTTGCTGATTATCACAGTGTGAAGTTGGTTAATACCCTTGAAAACATTTGAGAGATATTTATACTTGTACAAGCCCATTACTTTCCCTTACAAACTCCCAATTTCGATAATTACATTCAAATGACGGTTGAGTATGACAATTTGGTATTAGATGACTAATCAACGCTTCCTTTTGTGGAAAGAAGCAGACATACAGAAGTGTAGAGAGAAAGGCATTATGATATGCCCTGCAGACAAGCAAATCTACGGTAGGAATGTCCTAAATTGTGAGTCGATTTTATACTTCCAGAGAGATGAAGCTAGGACTCTACGCAGCCAGCGGATTTTATCACAGAACTTCGACCCAATATTCATCCGACACTCCCATGACTGGATATACAGCTTCAGTGGCAAACAGGAAGTGAATATGAAGTGTCGTCAGAATGTCACCTGGATAACTTCGACGTGGTCCCTACAAGGAAGCGGCATCTTGCACATTGCCAGTGCCTGCCATGTGACGGGACAAAATATTCAACTGTACCCTGCAATGGAAGGCCATTCAGAGTCAAAAATCGAATACCGTGATGACGTATGGATACTGCACACTGAACCTGTCACCTACCAGGAGGTACAGATACTTCATGGACGTTCACTCCCTGATGTGTCAAAGCTGGAAGGTATAGCCGCAATGTTGGAACTGTTTAAGCACCAAGACCTAGATGTTACTCTCGTGGTGCATGCAACTGAAAGGAAACATGACGACAGATATCATTTTTACTGGTACTTCACTATTCCTACCTTGGTTGCTATCCTTCTGACAATTACGATATGCAATGGTTATCCATTTTTATTCAGAAGCCTCTTACACAAAATCCGTTGTACCACACAACCTGTAGTAAATTCTACACCTGGAAATAAATCCCAAAGTCCACCAGAAGTTCCACCAGAACAGCAACCTACTACCAGTCAGCTACAACCCAATGGAAGTGGAAGGAAGTGAGAGTTTGTTACCTACTCTGTACAAACAGTGGCTTGAAGCAGAGATTTCCAATCGACAGGACAACCGAGATGGGAGATGAGAGTGAACTACTTCATCTTCCTTGTATCCTTCAGCACAGCGAAGAAACAAGGTAAATCCCTGAATGCTTGATGGGAAGTGCGCAGTGCTAATAAATGTGAGGGTCAATTCTATGTTTCATGAGATTTAAAAAAAAATTTGGTGATTTGAGTGCTAATGCATTCTCGAGTGAATCATGTGAATACGCTCTTGTACTGAGCAAAGGTGTGTAGTGTAAACAAATGTGAAGGAGCGTTTATTCTACAGTGTAAAAAAAAAAGGAGAGTAGGGATAAATAACAGTGCTCACACTTGAGTGCTCGCACCCTGTATGGGAGGAAGACTTTTTAAATCCCATTTCACAATAAAAGTCCTGAGTGTAATGTACTTTAATTTTGTGCGTGGTGGAAATGCTTACATTTTGTATAACGATGGATAATGTCAGTAATTATTTTGCCTTGATGTTATGTCTTTTTCCATTTCATATAACAGTGAGTAGAACTAGTGATCTGAAATTATTTGATTGTTTGGTTTATTTCATAAATGTTACCGTCTAAATAATGCAGGACACATCATGGTTTTAGGAGGGGGAAGTTGTAGTGCCCCATAGAGAAAATTTTATTTTATACTACTCCATTTCATTTTATATATTTCATACATGCTGCTAGCATTTTAAGGGATGGCTGGGTACATCTCCCAGTCAAACAAACAGGAAGGCCAGATAACCTATCACTCACATAGCAACAGCAAACCAGTTGAAACTGCAGAAAACTGTTGCTAGTTGAATACAGGAAATGCTGACTTTATCTGAAAAGTGTGGTGTAACTTGGTAAAGCTACGGTACAGAGTCTTTGTTGAATCTTCGGTAGCGGCAGATGTATGGGGAGTGGAGAAAGAGTAAAATTTATAGGATGTGGGCCCTACTGCTAATTATCTTGCCAGGTAAGCATGATTAAGTTGAATGGTACCAAATTGAAGTGTGGAAATGATTTGGATTATATTTCATTTTATTTTGGGTGCTTTATAAATTGCTATCCCAAATTGATTGGTTGGATAATGGAAGGAAGGAAATGTGCGGCAGTGGGAGGTGATCAGGCTTTCCTTATGGTAGTTCCTTTATAGGAAAGTGTAATCCATCTGTTAGAGAAGTACTTTATGTTGTAACTCAAACTTTGATTGGGTTATTGTATTTGTTTAGCTGTTATAATATTCATGTATTATGTGGTAGTGTTGTAGAATATAGTATATAGCAGAAATATGTCACAATGTTGTCCAAAGTGGTGGCGGCAGATACCCGTTTTAGGTAATGGTGTCGTTGGTTAGGATGGCTGCCGCATCCCATTACAATACTAATGTTAACACTATGATCTATTTAAAATTTAAATTGCAATTAAAATTTACATATAAATTCATCTCCTATAATTGTAAATTTATAGCCAGGCTTACAATAAAAATTACATTAACTTAAAATTAAAACTCACGAAGAGCAAACGTCATCACGAGAAGAGGACTGCTCCTTGGCACATTGTTACTTCTCTCTTGCTTAAACTTAAGCAGCACCTCATCAGAGAAACATCATTCAGGCTGTCGAAATCACTTTACTTTTTATCCATTCTGTTCAAATGCACTAATAATTTGCTTCTGTGTTTCCAAATCATTTTTGTTTGTAGAATTTACAACACCAAATTCCCAACATATGTGTGAGCTTCCTTTTTTCCATTGTTTATTTGTCGTATCACTGTAACTTCTCCTGCAACGCTCAAAACCTTCCTTTTGTTCATGACTGAAGCCATGTTATCACATTACCAGTCTGCTTTAACTGCAGTGGTAGAAACATAGAGGGCAACCTTATGCAGAAAGTGAATTACAGTTACCATCATCATTTTCCAGGTCTGGAATTTATGTAGCTACTAGAAAGTGTAAGATGGCTTGCCAACTCAAGGACGTGGAAGTAGCATGATTCCAAAATAGTCTACTTCTTGGAATATGATATTGGAAATGTCATTATATCTGAGGTAGAAGCTTGTACATATGTCGCATTCAGCAAGGCAGAAAAACACGTGCCTTATGGGGAATTATTTGGTACCACAGAATGTATGATGTCAAAGCCAGGGTGTTGCACAAACCAAGGTCGTTATGACTGAGTTCAACTGTATAACTAATCCCTGTGCAGGTCTTGCTACTTACGCATTATTATTAAGATCAATGACTGCATAACTGATGAGCTGAACAAGGAGAACAGCCCAATCTGTGGTGACAGCCGTGTTGCGCTGGATTGTGTCAAACATTCCTCCAACAAGACTGAATCTTAACTGAAGTGCATCTTGCATCAATGCTCGTCCTTTAGGATCCTCATAGTTTGACAGCCGTTCCTAATTATACAGTACACACAAATAACATGGTCAGATTCTTCTAGTATTGTCAACACTGTCATCTTGGTGCATGTAACACCAACATTTCTCTCGCAATTAATTACATCAGTGGAGTAATATAAATGTTTTGGCATGTCATGAAACTACATTCTGAAATAAGTTCAAATAAAAAGCAGTAATTTAATTTAAATAAGTTAGGGAATGTACAATTCTGGCATGTTTGTTTACATTCATTTAATTATGCTAAAAACTGTAAGACTTATAAATTAGGTTCATTAAACATAAAACATTTCATATTTCTCTACAACACCTGTTCAAAACACACACCAGAACTGTTCAACTATGTGTACCTTTTCTGATCAGTGTTTTACCAAAAAAACTGAAAAAAAACTCAAAGAGCATAAACATAGCAAGGATATCAATCAGAAGCAATGAAAGTACATCACCAGACACCATTAGCACATTTTACATACGTCTTTGGAGAGCATGAGGAACTGGTTAAGCTGCGAATGTAAAGATGTGAGTAAACCTTCCCGCTGGTCATCTTGGCCCTTCAAGCATGTCAGAACTAATGACAAGAAGGGCTGGTGGCTCAGAAGGGATGAACTACGCTGGACATTCCGTTCTTTGTCACGGTTCTTCGATGACCAATTCCCACTTTCCAGAACTTGCCCTTGAAAGTATAATAAATAAAAAAAAACTTTATAGTGCCATGAGGAGACAACAAACATGCTGTTCATCTCTACATCCAGAAAATATGACATCAATTAAATTACCTTCCCAAAGGTCAATGATACTGTCAGATATAGGCTTCATATGTGAACCATGCTGTACTGCTTACCTGCAACTTTCAGCACTCTGCCCTGAACAGCACTCGGCAGTTTGGACACCAATGGAGCCACAAGCCATATTGAGCCAGGTTTGCTTGGCCTCAAACCACTCCGTTTCTCTTCCTTTCCATCCAAACTACAACTCACTCCCCCACTTGTAAGTTGGAACACATCAATAGCTGCCTTGGCCACTGTGTCCAACCACTGATTAAGTTCACTGGAGCCAGGTGAGAACTGAGTGAACATCAGCTGAAGATCCAGCCATGACATTCTGAGTGTCCACTGGTCCAGATTCTGCAAATCAAACATGTGTTTCATGTTATGCTGCTCTGCCACAAGAAAGAGTAACCATTTTAACCCTTTAAAGCACCACCCACAAACTTCCGCCTTTTTTCCACACACATACGATACCCACAATAACCAGTAATCTCCCTAAAAGTATTAACCATTGCTCTTTAACAGAGGTGCAGTATATCCTTGAGGAACGAACTACAAGTTTAAATATTATTTCATTTGACTTCAGACTTCAAATGGTTTCCAAAGCTAGAAACATGACCGAACTAAATATATTTCAAAGAGTCAAAGTAAAAAGTATATAAACTTGACAAAATTTCCACAACCTCACTTTTCTTTCTCCAAAACAGAAAGTGAGCATATCAGATCACCAAGCTTAGGATTATATGAATTGTGCAACATATAGTACTAAGCCTAATGACAAAGGTAAGACAGTTTCCTTGGATTTTGTGTTCCTAACTGAAGCGTGGAATTCCCTGCAGGCCACCAATTAAGAGAGCTAAGGAACTTTATGCATTTGACATATTGCAAAATGCATATATTCTTAAGCCGAGACATAAAAATAATGTCTGCGTGTGTCTATGTCCCACCATCTCAAGTGTTAACTGAGCTGAATGGTTTTCATAAAAGTTGGTACAAACGCTGTTGTCAGGAACTCTACCTAAGTGGCCACAATCAGTAATACCAGTAAGGCAGACTGCAGTGGCACTAGCACCATGCAATAAGTTGTCCTGAAAAGGTGTATGGCAAAATATCCCTGAAAAATATTAAAATTCTGTTCCACTATTTTAACTGAGAGTTGTGGTATGTGGCAGAACATGGGTCTCCAATCCACGGCTTGCACGCCACATGCAGCCTTCAAGTTGTATTATGCCACCCACGGCCACATTTGTAAATTGTGATAATACTGTAAAAATTGCATAATTACTTAGGCAGTTCAGTATATCACTTACTGTTATTTCTCCACGTGCAGCCTGCGAACCGGCCCACAATAACAGGTGACTCTTGGCCATAAAAAGTTTGGAGGCCCAAGTGGTAGAATATAAAATAATGGCATTGAACATTTTTGTTACTTTTTTAGTTTGATGGTAACAACTACACAACCACTGCAAACAGGCATGTGAAATACGGTATCAGATAGCTGATAAATATTGGTACATATTGTATATGACATATTATTAGTAAATTAACAATTACAAACACCACATGCTTCTATACGCAGTGCAAGTACAATCTGTACTACATCAAAGGCAAATTCTTTCCCGTCACAAGCCAAGCATGCAAAGATGGTAGGTACAGGTATAGATCCATCCATACTCAAACTCGACGTTAGAAGGGGTGGGTGGTCAGCACCATGCCCTGGCTGCTTAAATCCTATGAAAGAGATGCTGTACTCATTGTACAGGAAACTGGGTGGGTCTCGGGACCAATTTGGATGGGTCCGGAAAATCTCACCTCCCACTAGGGTTAGAACCCCAGACTGCCCAGCCTGTGGTGACTCACTACACAAAGTACACTACCCTGGGCAGCAAATCAGTACTACATTCTTCACAAAAACAAGACAGAATTATGATAACGATGATGATGATGATGCTATTAATAATAATAACAACAACAATAATAATACTAAGAGATGTGTGAAACAGAGACCTATGCCAAAGGGAAGTAAGAATGAAGATGTTTAGCATTCTTTGTTAATAAACTATATATATCACACAAAAGACCTTTACATTGTTCCAGTTGTCTTCATTCATACAAACCTCCAAAATCCTAGCAATAATGTGTCTCTGGTCCAGTGATTCCTCTGTGGCAGCTGTGGTGTCAGGGTAACAGATCATATGTAGCAGACGCTGAGCCTACAAGGAAATTATACTTAAGTTTGTGGTTAAAACTTCCAGTTTGTTACCTACTGCCTCCACCTTCAGGGAAGATGTGATGATGCAGACAGCACATTCCTCCAGAACACTGGCAACCAATCAGATCACAGCACAGTGTGATAATTCAAAACACCACAATTTTCATTTTCACTGCCTTTCAAGAACTCAGCCTCATGGTGTTTAATCACATCCACATTTATATGTATTTTTTTTATACACATACACACACATCATCACAACAATTTTCTCACACAAATTTATAACTAAACTATTTCTCTTTGTTGATTATATGGGACAATATCCTTTATTTAGTGGGCATATATTTCAGTCCAAATACACGAAATGCTTTTTACTACAAACAGACAGCTCTGTTGCTACTGAAAATCATGTCTGTAGCGACAGTATGTCTAACGTCTACACATCTAAACCAAACATAAAGCTGAAGCAGAAAACACCGCTGCCTCACATTCAGAAAGTTACAGATTCAAATCTCTGCCCACAGACTGGCCATTCAGACATTTTTCACAGCTTTCCTCAGCCTCTCCAAACAAAGTTAAGCTAGTACCTCAAAAAATTAGGCCACAATTGCTTCCTTCAACGCACTTCCCAACTCAGCACTCTTGTCCCCTGATGCTATTACAGTCTGTCACTTACAGAATCATCAGATAAACTGTAACTAAATACAATCAGTCTGTTCCAGAATATGAAGCAGTAGTTTGGCACACAAGTACAGGAGCCAGTTGCCACAATCTATGTAAGACCTGAGCTTCTTCCATCGGTGTTGAAGAAGACTGCAGATTCCTGGGATGTGACACTGTGTCATTCACCATGCAGTTTCCAACATTTTGAAGGCACTACAGTCCTTCAAAATGTTGTAAGCTACTTACCGAATGACATACGAGGCCTGTCCCCAAAATATCCAGCCATTTTAAATATCTCGAGAACCGGCTGCGTCTGTGAACAGTCACCCTCCCGTAGGGCTAGTAAGTCGGCAGTGAGACCCCGCTGACTGAGCTGGTGTACTGTGTGACCATCAAATTCATAATAACCAAGCAAGCAGATCAGCGATTCTCCTATTCTACAGCTCTCATGCAGGCTTTTTGAGCAAAACATCACATCACTCAGATCTATAAGCCCCCCCTAAAGCCCAGAATTGGCTCCCTGTGACTTCTGGTTTTTTCCAAAGCTAAAATCACCGTTGAAAGTGAGGAGATATGTGAATATGATGGTTACACAGTACACAAGTTCAGTCAACAGTGTCTCACTGCCGAATGACTAGCCCCATGGGAGAGTGACTGTTCATGGATGCGCATTTAAGGTCTCCTCTGACTGGCTGCCAAGTTACATCAAGGCAACATGACAGGTTCTCGAAATATTAAAAATGGCTGGATACTTTCTGGACAGGCTTCATAGTGTCAAATCCCAGAGCACCCTAAAGGCTGATTCACACATACCATGCTGTGCCCATGCCATTCCCCTGTCATGCTACCACATGGAGTTCCATGAAGATTGTTAACAGAAGCATACCAATCCTCCTCACAATGATCCATACCTATGACTGTAAAGAGTGGTAGCAGCACACTACAAAAAAGACAATCTGTTCAACTGTTGGACTAGCAGTTCAGATATTTCTGGCTACCACGCAGACTTTCACGAAGGACACGGCACTGTCAGAGCATGGCAGGGGCGTGGAAGGGCTTGTGTGAATTAACGGCACAGCATGGCAGGGGAACAGCATAGGCATGGCATGCTATGTGTGAATCAGCCTTAATTTTCATGCTCACCACAACAAGAACCTCAAATATTGTAACTAAATACAAAACACCTGTCTTACCTGTTTAGGGGTAAGCATGCTGTCCAGCAACATATCTGTGTCACAGAGCTCCTCAGGATTCTGAAGACATCGCTCCAAAACCCATTCCTGACTACAGATCTGCCGCAGCACGTGTTGTGCGAAGTCCGACAGACCCACCGTAGTTTCCATCATGCTTGTTGTCCCTCCCATAGATGATGCAATTGACCTGTGAACACAGTCAACCACACACCTAAAATAATGAGGCCACAAATCATGCAAGCTGTTAAGTTTACAGGATGCATCTTTCA
>Ga0209755_10008468_pt1 | contig 11007 bp, 6 predicted proteins | sample TergutCo191P1_FD_187301 | JGI IMG/M metagenome (GOLD analysis project Ga0209755, IMG submission 187301) | Cornitermes sp. P1 segment gut microbial communities from Petit-Saut dam, French Guiana - Co191P1 (SPAdes) (version 2) | ecosystem: Host-associated > Arthropoda: Insects > Digestive system >... | reverse complement strand
CACCGGCGTTTCAGGCTCCGGGAAATCAACCTTGCTTTCTGACGTTTTGTATCCCGCGCTCGCGAACAGGATTTACAATTCTAATCACATAGAAGGCGCTTATAAAAAAATCGAAGGCGCGGAATACATCGACAAGGTTATCGACATCGATCAGAGTCCCATAGGCAGAACGCCGCGCTCAAACCCGATCACTTACGTCGAAGGTTTTACGGCGATAAGGGACATGTTTGCGAACCTTCCCGAATCAAAAATGAGAGGTTACAAGCCCGGGCGGTTTTCGTTTAACGTGCGCGGCGGCAGATGTGAAAACTGCGAAGGGGACGGGACAATTAAAATCGAAATGAACTTCCTGCCGGATGTTTACATAACATGTGACGTTTGCGGCGGCAAGCGGTTCAACAGGGAAACGCTTGAAATACGCTACAAGGGGAAAAATATCTCTGAAGTGCTGGATATGACCATTGAGGAAGCCGCCTCCTTTTTCGCCCCCATTCCGCAGATCGCGCGCAAAATGCAGACGCTTTTGTCAGTCGGCCTCGGTTACGTGAAACTCGGGCAGTCGGCGCTGACCCTTTCAGGCGGGGAGGCGCAGAGGGTTAAGCTCGCCTTAGAGCTTTCAAAACGCTCAACAGGCAGAACCCTTTATATTCTGGACGAACCGACAACAGGCCTCCATTTCGCGGATGTAAAACAATTAATGGCTGTTATCCAGCGGTTGGTTGATCAGGGGAATACTGTTATAATGATTGAACATAACCTCGACGTTCTCATGCAGGCGGATCACATAATCGATCTGGGACCCGAAGGCGGCGAGAGAGGCGGACATGTGATCGCGACAGGCACCCCGGAGCAAATCGCGAAATGCGCCGCGTCATACACAGGCCTCTACATCGCGGAAATGTTAAAACGGGAACTCCCGGCAAAACCGAACGGTCGAAGCACCAGGGGACAAAAAAACGGAAAGAAATGAAGGGATTAAGAAAAAATTCTACCACGAACCACACGAACTCATACCTTCAATATCCACACGAAACAAAAACAGGTTATCAAAGAACAAGTTCGCGGCGTTTGTGCGGGTTGTGGTTAATTATATTTTCTTTATTCGCTGTTTTTTCCATACCGTTATACGCTCAGGAAGAAACTGAAGAAATTAATGTCAATGAAGAACAAACAGAGGTTGTACAGGTAGTTCCTGAAGCGCCGCAAAGCCGGTTATCGGCGCGGGAGAGACAGCGCATCGAGATGGAGATAAAAACCTCCACGCTGGGCGAGCTTGCCGTGTGGTGCCGCACTTTAGGACTTCCTGAAAGCGGCACCAGAGAAGAGCTTTCAGGGCGCATCAGAGCTTATTATGTAATGCCTGAACCTTCAGCGCGGGCGGAAGACAATCAAAAAATACTTACAATAGAGTCCGCGCAGACAACCGAATATTTTACGATCGGAATAATCAATGAAGATTACGCCAGATTAAGAGGCGATGTTTCTATTACCCTGAAAGACGGCGAAGCAATTCACAGTATAAAAGCAGAAGACATACTTTTTAATCGCACAAGAAATATTTTAACCGCAAGAGGCGGAGTAGAATACAAAAAAATCGACGGTTCAAATACTGAAATCTTTAAGGGAGAAAATATAACCGTTAACATTGACAACTGGGCAAGCACATTCCTTGACGGAAACACTTCAATGGAAAGCGACGGAACTTCTTATCTTTTTTCGGGCAGGGTTATTTCCAGAACGGATCAGGATGTAACAATTTTAAGAAACGCGAAAATATCAAGCGCTGGCGGCGACGAACCGTATTGGTCAATCAGCGCGTCAAGGTTATGGCTGCTTCCCGGTTCTGACTTTGTGATTGCAAACGCGGTTCTTAAAGTCGGCGAAATTCCGGTGCTGTATATTCCGTTCTTTTTCTTTCCGACAGATCAGCTAATATTTCATCCTGTAATCGGATACCGCACAAGGGAAGGCGGGTTTATCCAGACCACTACGTATATTTTAGGACAGCCCAAGTCGGATCCGACGCAGACAAGCTCCCTTTCAAAAATTATGGGAAATTCAAACGGTATGCAGCTTGAACGCGAAGGATTGTTCCTGCGAAGCTCGGGGAAAAAAATTGTAAACCCAAATGAAATCAGCTTAAGGGCTTTGCTCGACTATTATGTAAATTTAGGAACATATGTCGGCTTAGATCTTGAGGTACCCAAGACCGGAATTTTAAACCCGTTAAGCCTTTCTTTAGGACTAGGGTTTACAAGAACTATCACCCTTCTCGACAACGGATCGTATTCTCCATACGCTCCCAATTATGACGGAACTTTTGAAAAAAACTATTCAAATCTTTTTTCTGTCGAGGTTCCGTTCCGTTACAGAATGAGGTTTAGCAGTTCTATCAGCGGAAAGATCGGAACCCTTGCATGGGATTTTCCGTATTATTCCGATCCTTTTGTTGACAGGGATTTTCTTACACGGGCTGAAAGCATGGATTGGGTAGGCATGCTTCAGCAGGGGGCGGCGGTTGAAGAAACCCTGACATCGGATACGGAAATTCAACCGTACAGCTGGTCGATGAACGGGGGTATAACCCCGTCGTTTACGTTATTGGCGCCTTACATTTCCAAAATGTCGCTCACCAGTATATCCACGACCATGTCTTTTAAAAGATTGACGCTGGAAGGCACAGGCAATACCAGCTCCGATAATCCTAACAGGTTTTTCTTCGCTCCCGATAAATGGACAATTGTCAGCTTGTCCGGATCAATGGCGGGAAACCCGTTATCAATCGGCGGCACAGCCACGCCCAAAAAGCCTGAGAACGCAAAGGCGGAAGAGAAACCCGATCCGCTCTTCGGCATAGGCATCCCGATATCCCCGTGGCCTGATGACGACGAGAAGAAAGAAGAAGCGCCGCCTTCTGCGGATATTATGATTCCGCCTGTGTTACGCCAAACATTCTCATTGCCAAACGCTGGGAACATGCGGTTTAACATTGATTACTCGCTAACGCCAACCTTTACCTCAGAACTTCAATTTATGAATTCCCTGAGTAAAAATAACGAGAACAGATGGAAATCATACGAAGATGTTGACTGGGCCGTTCAATCAATTCTTGGAACTTTCGGATTGTCCGCCCATCTTAATTTTAGCGCGAACCACTCGTCAGGGCTTTTTTCCAACACTGTATCATTCAGAGGCAGCTTCGCATGGAGGGATTATTTACATCTGAATGAAGAATATTATGAAGGCGAAACCGAAGAGGATAAAGAAAGAAAAAAGGGGCAGCTGCGAAGATCTCTATTCAGTCAAACGAATTATCAAACTTCATATTCATACACCGGCAGATTGCAGCCTCTCCTTTTTAGCCAGACATTCAAACAATCATCTTTAAATTATTCGTTTGGCGGCACTTTGGTAAAATCAAAAAAATACACGGAAGGCGAATCGCCCGAGGACGGCCCCGAACTAACCCCTGAATGGGGTTCATGGGTTAAAGAAGAAACCAAAGACGGGGTAACTATTCAAGGCCTTACCTCACACCAGTTTGGGGCAAACCTTGCGGCAAGCATTATGGATAAAACCCAGTCTATTTCACTCACCGCAGTTCTTCCTCCGCTTGACGAAAGGATTACAACAGGCGCTACATTCAGATTCTGGGTTTCTGAAACCGCTTTTAGCACCAGCATGGAGAAACTGACAGACAGAACTTTAACGGCAGCTCTCAAGGAAAAAGGAAAGGCGGAAGGCGACTGGTTGTTCAGGTCGATTGACATAAGGGAAACGCTCAGATTTTCAGATTTTGCCAACCTGACTTTTAACATGCTCCTTGATCCTGAAGAAAAATTTGAAGTAACGTCGATATCAACAACTTTGTCATTATGGGAATTACGCTTGGGTTTTTCCGCAAATAAAGTAGTCGAGTCCGAATTTTACACTCCCGACCCGAATAGCCCGTTTGAAGGAAACTGGAGGTTTGTTCCCAATGCTGACCCTAAGCTGATGCCAACAAGAATGTCGCTGCAATACGGAAAATCGTTTAATAACATTGAAGTTGTCAGGAACTGGGTGGGGTTAACTTTCAACCTAAATACGTCCATGACATTCAATATGCAGCGGCATACGGATTCAGACTTCCAGTTTTCGTTAAGCGCAATTTTAAAAATCACTGGGTTTCTGGAGCTGACGCTGTCGGCAACATCTAAAAATAAAGTAATTTTCCGTTATTTTAAAAATTTCCCGGGAATGGAAGATTTGACAAAAATGTACCCTGACGGGCCGCAAAACAACTTATTAATCGACTTCTTTGACTCTTTTAACTTTGCCGACATATCAAAACGCGAAAGATCCGGGTTTAAAATGGACAGATTTGACATAAGCGCCACTCATTTTTTAGGGGATTGGACCGCGACATTGAGTGTGAGGATGTACCCGTACCGGTTTAATAATACCAAAGAAGGCGAAGCGCCGTTTAAATATAAAATTACCTCTGATATTTCCTTCCTTGTGCAATGGACGCCTATTTCTGAAATAAAAACAAATATCAGTTATGACGGCCAACATGACAACGGAGCCGGAAGATGGAAAGTGGAATAATGACGAAAAACCGCGCTTTTTCATTTTTTTCTCCTCTTGACGGTTTGATTTGTTGGGTTATAGAATTATTAAAAGGGGATTGATTGGAGGAAGAGATTACAATAGCATTTGATGACAGAGAGCTGCTTGCCGGGATTTGCGGAGCGAATGACGGAAATCTTAGAGTAATTGAAGACTCTCTTGGCGGGTATATTACCGCAAGGGGCAATGAAATACACTTTGAAGGAGACGTTCCCGCTGTCAAACGATTCAAAATAATGATAGACAACCTGATTACAGCCGTGAAAGAAGGGGAAGAGCCTTGCCCCGATTATATACGCACCCTTGCCGGGGAATTTCTCCCTGTTAACGCCTATACCCCTGAAGATACGGTTCACGGTGAGGACGAGAAAAGCGGGGCTTTTTTCCGCGATTCGATGATACAAATACCACATGGTTTAAGGCGGGTATTTCCGCGCAGTAAAAACCAGGCGCTTTACATTCAGGGGATGCGGGCAAACGATATCTGTTTCTGCGTAGGGCCTGCGGGAACAGGCAAAACCTACCTTGCTATAGCTCACGCTCTTCAGATGCTGCTTTCAAAAAAAATGCGAAAACTTATTTTGACCCGCCCGGTTGTGGAAGCGGGTGAAAATCTTGGGTTTCTCCCCGGCGACCTTGCCCAAAAAATCGATCCTTATTTAAAACCTCTTTATGACGCTATGGAATCCCTTGTTCCTTTTGACGTAATTAACAGAATGGAAGAAACCAGATCTATTGAAATAGCGCCTCTTGCGTACATGAGGGGCCGCAGTCTTAACGATTGCATGGTTATTCTTGACGAAGCGCAAAACACAACCAAAGAGCAGATGAAAATGTTTTTGACAAGGATCGGAACAGGCACGCGGGCGATTATCACGGGAGACGTCACTCAAATTGATTTGCCGCGAAAATCAGATTCGGGGCTGCTTCATGCCCTTGAAATTTTAAGAGGGATTGAAGATTTAAATTTTTCGTTCCTTCATACATGCGATGTAGCGCGCAACCCTCTTATAAAAAAAATTATACAGGCATATAATGAAAGAGAAACCTGATTCGTTTATAACGAAGATAAAAAAATCCATATCCTTAAAAATAAAATGTTTCCGCACAGGACCCGCCATAGTCAGTATCTTGTTATGCGTTCTAACCATATTTGTCGTGCTCGCAAGCAAAACTAATTTGTCTTTAACAGAAATTCGAAGCATAATCGGAACGGTTTTTCTCGTTCTGATTATGTATATCATTTACATTGTTTTACAGGAACGGTCTATCTTCGGCAAAGAAATGAATAAAAGCGAACAATACCTGCTTTCAGCCATTACAAGCTCTTATATCATCGGTTCCGTATTAATAAAAAGCCTGATTACAACCTCAGAACATTTTCCCATCGCCCTTGCGATTCCCACCGCCCTCTTTATGATGCTGCTCGCGGTTTTTATGGGAAAAAGACCCGCCATGATAATGTCTCTCGCGCTGCCGTTAGGCGCATACCTTACGGGAGCCTTCGACATTTCTTCTTATATCATCGCCCTTGTATCGGGAGCGGCGGCTTCCACCGTGCTTAATAATTCACAGAACAGAATGAGCCTGATAAAAGCCGGGCTTTTAATCGCCGCCGCGAATTGTTCCGCGGTTATTGTGACGCTGCTTATGCGCGAAGCCGGTTTTAACGACTACCCCGCCCTTCTTTTCTGGGCGATAATAAACGGAATAGTCTGCGGAATGTTGACAATCGGTTTCCTGCCGTTATTGGAACATGTGTTAAACGCGGTAACCCCTTTCAGGCTTATGGAACTTTCCGACCTTAACGCTCCGATTTTGCGTAAACTTTTTACAGCAGCACCGGGAACTTACACTCATTCACTGATGGTCGCAAATCTTGCTGACCAGGCATGTCAGGATATCGGCGCAAACGCGATGCTTGCCCGTGTCGGCGCGTATTACCATGATATCGGCAAAATAGAAAACCCCTTATATTTTGTGGAAAATCAAACTGATCACAACAGGCATGACGAGATAGCGCCCCGCCTCTCGGCGACGATTATCCGCAGCCATGTTAAACTTGGCGTGGAAAAAGCGTACAGCATGGGACTTCCTAAAGACGTTATCGCCATTATCTCGGAGCATCACGGTAATTCGATAATCTCATGGTTTTATAACAAAGCGACAGAACAGGAAGAGTCGGTTAACGCAGAAGATTTTTCCTATCCCGGCACTCCTCCGCGTTCAAAAGAATCAGCCATTGTAATGCTTGCCGATATTACGGAAGCAGCCGTCCGCACAATGACAAAACCTACAGCGTCAAAAATGGAAAAGTTTATTCAACAGCTTTTTCAGGCCAAAATCGATCACGGACAGCTAGCAGAATCGGAATTATCTTTCAGCGAGCTGGAAATCATAAAAAAAGCGTTTGTAAAAGTCCTTGCCGGCTATTATCATTCAAGAATTGAATATCCCAAACAAAAAGAAGAACCTCCAGCAAGCCAGAATGGGCGAAACATTCAAGAAGCGGGAAAGGCTCAGGATGAATAACGTGACGGTCAACGCTGACGGAATTCCGTTACCTGCGTGGATTGACTCAATCAGCAGGTATGCCATGAAAGTTTTGAACGAATTAAAACGCGACAACTGGGAACTGTCGATCCTTCTCTGCGACGATAAGACAATCACAAACCTTAACAAACAGTACAGAAACAGGGACGAGGCGACGGATATTTTGTCGTTCAACCTGGGCGAGACATTGCGGGAAGGCGGTAAAACCGTATATTTGCCGGGAGATATCGTCATTTCTCTTGATACTTTGCGTGAAAATTCCGGCTTTTTCCAAATACCGGAAGATGAGGAGTTACGCAGACTGATAATTCATGGTATTCTTCACTTAGACGGAATGGATCACACAGGCACTGTGGAAAAACAGTCGGTTGAGCCAATGCTCGTATTACAGGAGGAGATTCTGAATAGGCTTAAAAACGAATATATTATCCCTGTAACACATGGAGAAAAAAAGTGAAAACCCCTTTTAAGATTAATTCACAGGCGATAAAAGAGCTTGAAGAAGATCAACAGGAAATGATCCGCGGCATTGTCGAATTGTCAGGCACGACAGTCAAGGAAGTGATGGTTCCCAGAACCGACACGGTCTTTCTTTCGGCGTCGGCTTCAAAGGAAGAACTCCTTGAACAGATCGCTGAAAGCGAACATTCGCGCTTCCCCGTCTATCAGGACACCGTCGATCATGTAATAGGAATCCTCCATGTAAAGGATGTTTTAAACGCGCTTATCAGCGACAAGCCTTTTGACATTACAACGCTTGTCAGAAAACCTTTTTTTGTCCCTGTATCAAAACATATTGACGATCTTTTAAAAGAACTTAAACGCAAGAAAGTCCACATCGCGGTAGTCGTAGATGAATACGGCGGCGTGTCGGGCATTGTCTCAATGGAAGACATAATCGAAGAGATAATCGGCGACATTCAGGACGAGTTCGATCATGAAACCGACGACCTTATTCAAATCGGCGAAAACTCATGGCAGTGCGACGCCAGGGTAAACCTTGAGTTCCTCGCCGAAGAAACAAACTTAAAGCTTCCCGTTGACGACTTCGATACACTTGGCGGTTTTGTTTTTGACCTTTTCGGAAAAATACCCGTCAAAAACGAAAAAGTCGAATACAAGGATTATGATTTTATCATTGAGGACATGGACGGTCACAAGATCAACACGATAAAAATAGTAACGCGTTCAAAGGATTAGTTGTTTTATATTGGGGGGAGGGAATGACCGAATTTTTAATTACCACAAAAGCAAATATGGGGAGTCGGGAGTCGGGAGTCGGGAGTCGGGATCGATGTTTGAAAGTTAACCGTGTTTTCTATCAGAGTTTTCGAACAACAACCCCCACTCCCAACTCCCCACTCCCAACTCCCTTATTACTTTTATTCATATTCATTTTATCCATCCCTGTTACATTAACGGCGCAGTCGCCGGCTTCGGCGGCAAGGTATTACGAGCAGGGGCGAAACTTTATGGCGGAGGAGAACTGGTATTCCGCCGTCGAGTCATTTCTTGAATGTGTACGGTTAAATCCGGCTCATGCCGAGGGGACTCAGGCATTGGCGGAATGTTACTACGAGCTGGCGGAATTTGACGAAGCGCTTAATTGGGTAAGGAAGGCGAGGCAGCTTGCCCGAGGCAATATGTCCGTAGCGAACCTTGAAGTTTTTACGCTGATCGCGCTTGGCAACATTGACGCGGCGTCAACACTTGTCTCAGAGATACTCGCGAGAGAGCCTTACAACAGGGAAGCGCTTTTCGCCGCGGGGGAACTTGACATCGCTAGGAACAGACCGTCGGAGGCGATGCTCCGCTACAGGGAAGCTGTGCGCCGTTATCCCGATGACCGCAGGCTGTTAATTTCACTTGCCCTTGTAACGCTCTCACTCGGCGACGGTGAAATGGCTACAAGGTATATTAACAGCGCTATTACGCAGCACTCCGGCGACTACCGCGTTTATTATTACGCGGCGTATATCTATTCATACAACGGAAAGCTCGCGGAAGCGATCCGTTACGCCGAAAGCGCCCTCCACTACAAGCCGGATCACGCGGCTTCTCAAGGTTTACTGGCAAACCTCCGTTACCGAAACGGGGAATACGAAGAAGCGTCCCGACTTTGCGATGCCGCAATCGCGAGAAACAGACAGGACATGAGCGCGTGGTATCTAAAAAGTTTATCGTTTATCAGAATGGGAAAGAATCAGGACGCGTTAACGCTGCTTGCCACCGCGATTTCCATCAACGAAAATGATGAGTTTATCCGCGCCATTCTTGAAGATACGCTTATCTCCTCCACTAATCTTGAAGACCCGCGCAGAGCGAGATGGGCGGCATGGCATTTTAACAGGGCAAGAAGCCTCCGCCAGCGCAACCTGACAGAGCAGGCCCTCTTTGAGTACAGGCGCGGCTTAAGGCTAAACCCCTTCGCCGCTGACAGGCGCGAATACGCAGAGCTGCTCAGAATGCAGGGCTATCCCGCCCGCTACCTTGAAGAGCTCCGTTTCCTTCAAGATCAGGGAATCGCCGACCGCACTTTGAACGACGCTGTGGAAGCTTACAACTCGCTTTTATCAAACGCGCTTTTTCGTCAGTGGCAAATAAACCCGACAGAGGTTATTGAGCGTCACTGGAAAGTCGCGATCTTCGCACTTGAAGGACAGTCAAGTTTTTATCACGCCGACGCCGGCTCTGTCGCCGCAGGGGTTATCCGAGAATTGCTGATACACGACCGCAATATAACCTCGATGAATTTGAATTTACGCCAGGCGACTTTTTCTCAAGGCTACAGACAGGCAAGAGAAGCCGGCGCCGATTATTTCATGCTTGTTTCCGTAACTGAAAACGAACGGGACATCTCGATAAAAGCGGAACTCTTTGTCGGCAGGACAGGCTCACCCGCGGGAACACTTTACACCTTCCGCACAGGAACCGACAGACTCCGCGACGCCTCGCGCGGCATAATCAGCCAACTCTCCGCCTCAATGCCTCTTAGGGGAAAGCTTTTAATCCGCAGACAGGGACAGGCGCTTATTAACAAAGGAAGAGCCGACAGGGTTCAGCAGGACGCGGTCTACGATGTTGTAAAACGCGGCCGCCCCCAAACCGCCCACGAAGGCATCGCCCTCATCTACAACGATGACGAATTAGTCGGAAAGTTCACCGTCACAAACGTCGACGAAGAAATAGCCATTGGCAACTTAACAAGGTACGGTTTCTTCGACCGCATAGAGCCCGGAGACGAAATCATCCTGCAGCCTGAAAGAACAACAAGACCCGCGGCGGAAAGCGCGGCAAACCCGGAGCTGCGGGCGTTACTGCGGACATTACGGTAACGGGGTAAACAAAAGAAACTCTCGCAGAGACGCAGAGCCGTTATCAACAAGCTTTATCTTTTCATCAAAATAAAATAAATAAATTTTTAAGAACGAATAAAGAGAAGCCTCCAGAAGGCGCTTTCAAACAACAACTCTGCGTTCTCTGCGCCTTTGCGTCTCTGCGAGAATTCTTCTCTAACCAACGTGCTCCTACCAGATTGTTCCGGGACCGCGCACAACTCTAAAGCCGTTAACCCATGTCGCTTCTCCCGGCGACTGACTGTTACGCACAACGCTTCTTACATTGCCGACAGCGTTGCTCCACGCTCCGCCGCGTCTTACACGCTCGGTTCCAGCGGGACCTCTCGGGTTAGTTAACGCGGAAGCGGTTGAATAATAACTGTCTTTGTAAGAAGCAAAGCAATCCCAAACCCACTCTGATACATTTCCGCTCATGTCGTAAAGACCTAAGGCATTAGGCTGTTTGCTTCCCACAGGCTGAGTCGCCTGACTGCCGGTCATCTCT
>Ga0209755_10008467_pt1 | contig 11007 bp, 9 predicted proteins | sample TergutCo191P1_FD_187301 | JGI IMG/M metagenome (GOLD analysis project Ga0209755, IMG submission 187301) | Cornitermes sp. P1 segment gut microbial communities from Petit-Saut dam, French Guiana - Co191P1 (SPAdes) (version 2) | ecosystem: Host-associated > Arthropoda: Insects > Digestive system >... | reverse complement strand
TTCTATAAACACCAACATAGAGACAAAAAGCACGAAAGGTGCTTACCTAGATGGGGTGGTGGTACCTTTCATTGCTTGTGTGGTAATAAAAAATGTCTTTTACAAGAAACAACACCTTTCCATCCTTTTAACTTATACTGTTTAAGACCTTACATGATGATGTGCTGTAATCTACATGGTAGTAGTGATAACACGTTAAGATTTGTGTGTAGTCCTACAGATGGTCCCTGATTTGCATTGTTTTGCTGTAATATGATAACTAAGTGCTGAGTACCACTTCTGTGAGTTTTGTAAACTGCAGTGATCTATACATGACCTCTGTACATTCTTCCTTCATCCATCATTTCTTCATAATTTCCTTTTGTGGTTTCAGTTGCATGTGTACAAAACTTATTCCTATTACTACTTGCATACTGAACAGAAAGTTTGTTATTTATTGACAGTGTCATTTGCAAGATTAAATGGCATTTGTGCTAAATGAATGAATGAGAATTGAATGGTGGTGGAATGATACTGACAGGGAAGAACCAAAGTGCTTAGAGCAAAATCTCTTGCAGTGCCACTTTGTCTACCACAGATGTCACATGGACTGGCCTGCAACTGAACCTGGGCCCCCACATTGAGAGGCTGGTGACTAGCTGCCTGAGCCATGGCAAGTCCTATCAGCTATTGTCAAGGGCATTGAGAGTACCATATCCTCTGCTGATGTACACATTACAAAACCTCCATTAAATTTAACAAGATGTCACGTAGGTTTAAAAACTTTAAATTTGAAATGTAGTTAGTAAACACAAGCCTGCAGGCAAACTTCCATAAGTACATAAACTTGTAGGTGTGATAAGTGTGTACTGATATTTTTATTCAACTGCGTGTGTGTATGGCCTCATGATAGCTTGGGGTATGTGGTGGCGCAACTGTTTGAGGCACTGCGCTACAAGCTAGCAGGTTGTGGGTTCAATTTCTGATAGGCTCATTGGGATTTTTCATTGACTTAATTATGATTGATGACCTTACCACCTTCCTTTGCTGCATGTCTTAGAAATTCTGGGTGCTTCAAACTCTTTGAGGCCTAAGGGCTTGTCCAGGCCTGTAAAGGGGTAGCTCTTCAGCTCTTATGATAACATACTAAAGACAAAACAGTATCTGAGTAATGACAAGACATCTGTGTAATCCATTAAGAGCTGTGTACAGGCATTTGTTTGCATAAGGTGATACAGAATGTACAAAATGCAGTAGCATACAACACATTTCTCATATGTAATATCTCTGTCTTTACTAGTTTTGAAATATCTCATTTGTTAACCATTTGGAATCAGAACCAGAACCCACGTACTCTACAAAAGTCCCATTACTTCGCATTTTCTTGACTGATGACTTCAGTGAATTTTCCATTTTCTGCACGCCACTAATAATCAGCATCTAGTGCCAAAATGTTAATGGTGCTGTACAGATTCACAGATCTAAAGATATGCCAGAGTTGCTGGAATTAGTTTCCCAGATGTTATTGTACCGTGTTTTATTTTTAACACATTTCTCTTTATTTACGGTTATAGGGTAAACCCCCTGTTTAAATGAATATAAAGGTAAAATGGATTTTTCTTGTAGACATGTGAACGTTGTATAAAAGAATATGTAGCCATTTTCCCCTAAGAACTGTTACTATTGACTATACATGAAGGGATGGGGGGGTTACTTCATTAATAATTTTCTGATTAAATAAAGTAAATAATATTTCATTATTTTAATTGTGTGTTACGTATTATGGAAAAATGTAAAAAATATGTTCTCTTGAAATAATTCATTTGTGTTTTTCCTAATCCCTGTGAAAAACTTAATAACAAATACTGCATCTCTTTTTTGGCACCATGTCTGTCATATTCAGGGGTAATATATGAAGTGGTTGTTTTAAGAGTCTTCCACTTGGTTGTTAGTCTGAGAGGAACATTGCTTTCCAGCAAAAAAATAAATATTTCCAAAATTCATGGGCCACACAGTGAGCCCCAGTTGGCTGCATGCAGCCCACAGGTCATATGCTGTAAAGACTGCTATAGACTCAGCCATGGTAATTCAAGCTTGAGGTAAAATTCAGCATTACCATATATAAAAAATGCTCTGTGAGCCCCAGGTTTTGCTTTCCAACAAATGGCAGTATTACTTTCTTCCCCCATTGCTTAGAACATTACATTAGATGCTGCCAAAGTGTTCTCTCAGTAATGTATAATATAACAAATTCTTGTGCATACATATGAGTAAATACATTGTTCCACTGTACTGGGTTATTTCATTAAGTTTTATTCACTAATGTTTCATGCTGCCTTACTCCGTACAGATGTGTGGATCTGACAGCAGTGGGCCGTGAGTTGAAGCTTCAGTTTCTCTGGTCACCCCTATAATAGGTACTGATTTCTGTTCCTTGGCAGGTCATCAGCAATCGTGCCATCGAAATCTTGGGAGGCAAACTTGGTTCTAAGACCCCTGTCCATCCAAATGACCATGTCAACAAGAGTCAGAGTTCAAATGATACATTTCCCACTGCTATGCATATTGCTGTAGCACTGGAGATTCATAATACTTTGATGCCAGGTCTCGAGGTATTACAGAAAGCTTTGGCGAATAAAGCGAAAGAATTTGAAAATATCGTTAAAATTGGGAGGACTCATCTTATGGATGCAGTACCTCTGACATTAGGTCAAGAGTTCAGTGGTTATGCAACACAGATGCAATATGGCATTGATCGTGTCAAGGATACACTGCCAAGACTGTATCAGCTGGCACTGGGTGGAACAGCAGTTGGTACTGGTCTCAATACCAGGATTGGATTTGCTGAGAAGTGTGCCAGCAAGATCAGTGAGCTTACAGGTAATATGGTCCAATTTAGTGACAATTACTGTTTTCACATTTACAGTATTATGTGGAATGAATGCATAGGATTCTTAGGCATTTGATGTGTTCAGTAATTTTAGGTTTTGTTTATTTGTTCTTGGGTATCATATGGCTTTACACTGTAGTCTTATGGCTAGAATGAGAGTATTTGATCTCTTTAGCCAAAGCTTCTTATATTACAATAAAAGAGAGGATTTTGAAATAATCATAACTGTACATGATGCAATCAAATAGTTTCTGGACTGAATTTATTTCTTCATAACAACATTTAGTTTCTACTCATTGTTGTCTCCTACAAAATAGTCTCTTTGGCACTTTGTACAGTGAGCCCAGCGACCATGCCACTGTTTTATGCATTTTGTGAAGTGCATTTCTACAACCATGTTATCTTCTGGCAGCTAGACAGATTCGATTTTTTTTTGTACACACAAAAAGAACAAACTAGCTCAAATAATTTTGTGTACTGTATCAGAAGAGAATATTTAACATGTAGGCTGCATTAGTTGGACTTAGTACTAGGTCTAGCCACTAATATAATAAGTCATAGGTTTATTAACAATTTTATTATTTTTAACACCAACATTTGCTGAACAGCAGTCTGCTGCCTCAGGGCAATTACATTTTAACTTCTGAACACAAAGCACACAGCTCTGCATCTGCCTTATGTGGAAGTAGAAAAGCTAATATCTCCTTTGCAGGTAACATCAAACTTTCTCACATATGAAACAAACTCCCACACTTGAAAGTCTGTCTTTTGACATAGCATTACAGTGGACAGTATGGTATACCTCTGCTGCAAAACATTGATTCTTAGCTGTCAGTTCTGGCTGAGTGGAAGCAGTCTTGATACAACTGAACGAAAGTCAAGTGTAGTACATATTCTTTGTCCATCTCATCGTACACTCTACAAAAGGGTTCATACAAAAAAATGTGAGTTGGACACACTTTCATCATTATGGGAAACCTAAGTGAGTTTTAAAACCCTGCTGTGAGGAAGTGCCAAAAGCTTGACCAATTCCTGCGATTAATGTGACAGGCTGGAATACCCATAAATTTACAATGGTGAACATAGGTATAGCTTTACTTCACCAAGCTTCAAATCAAATCGAATAGTAACAGTTGTTTGAAACTCGGCAAATGCGTCCCTCAATTTTGTTGGAATCATGGTGATACAAGTTTCATTCCCTTTATTGCCAACTTGAGTTTTGAAAAAAGAAAGGGTCGCATGGTGCTATATCTAGTGAATAGGGAGGGTGTGGAATGGCAGTTATTTTTTAGCCAAAAATCTGTGTACAGTTGAAGGAGAGTTATCATTGCCGAGCACAAATTTGATGGCATGTTCAGATTATCCTTAAGAATGCTCTAAAGTGACCCATATAAAATTCCTGACATGTTTCATGGGTAGTGGTTCTTCTGTTTTTGAGGACAATTCCTGTTGCTTGATCTACATTTTTATCTGGTTTCCTTATTGTTGGAAATCCTAAACATTTGGTGTCTTTGACAGAGGTACACCTCTGTTGAACTTGGAAAACCACTGACAAACTTTTCTTCCCATTTTCTGCTCTCCATTCATAGCATTTTTTTCTCCAGTTTGAGCAAAATTTTATACAGATCTGCTGTTGTTTTAATTCTGGCATTTTATGAGTACACTAGAATTGCAACAAAATAACACACACTTGCACTTTAACAAGATACTACAAGATTCTTTTCCAAGCAGTCTTTACTGTATCTACACCTAGTGATAGTAGTTTGTGTAAGGAGCAATAATGCCATCTCATGGTCACTCCAGAAACTACTTGATTGCTGCAGGTGTGTTTATTATTTAGGGTGAGGGGAAACTGAGAGAGCATCTTGTAGTTGGGACAGTTTAACATGACTAATCCACACAGTCGGTAATGATGATTAATGTGATGTGGTTTTTCAAACCATCTGGACATTGTGGAGGTCTGCAGTACCATGTCCTGTCTCCATAAAGTGGGGATGTTAGATACCCAGCCACACAAAAACACTCTGTACTCTCTTTCAGCCTAAGCCTTATGTAGTTATGTCTGAACCTCATGCTGTATTGTCATGGTGGTGAGACAAATGGTCCAGACAGAAGACAACAAATAATGAGTGGTGTATACATCTGCTTATGCATTCTCCTTGTGTTCGTGTCAGGAGGGAGGTGGGCATAGTGGCATGCACAGCCAACACCCGAGTGTACATGTGTTTGTGTACATCTTACTGTTCCACACATTCAACATGATGTGAAAAACATCATATGTCCCACCTTCATCCACATTGCATGATGTTCTTGGGTGTGATCATCATATGTTTGATTTTGTGGCATCTGCACACAGTGTATGACCTCCAAGTCAATGTAACCAATATTTATATGCCAGTTTAAAAATATTAATTGCTTTTGTTTCTTTAGCTGCACATTAGATATCTTCATGTCAGTGCTATTTTAGTTGCATCATTTTAGGACCATAGTGACAGGCCAATAAGCCTGGCATCCTTAATACCTTTCACGGACACATAAATTTGTAAATCCCATAACAGGTGGCCTTAGATTTTACCACCATTTCCCTTTACAGTCTAATGTATGAATGCATGGATGGGAACATTGTGGTTTAGTTTTTCATTCTAGTGTTTGTTTTATTACATGGGTAGTCTTAACATTCTTAACTGAACTGTTACTTCTCAGAAGTTTTATCTACTAAAGAACAGTTGTTTCTGCTTGATTATCATGAATGAGCCTGCCCTATTGACTTGTTCCATGTAGTCTTACTGTTTTGATCATATAAACACCCTTCTGAGGCTTTTTTAAGAAGTATGACAATGTTCTTATTCCCCAAGTTATTTGGGAACTTTAATTATGTATTCTATCATAACATTTTTACTTTTAAGTGTGATTGTGTATGTATGTATGTATGTGGATATATATATATATATATATATATATATATATATGCACGCGCACAGACACACACACACAAAACATGTATTATATTATAGCATACTTATTTTCAACCAGGTCTTCCATTTGTTACGGCACCAAACAAATTTGAGGCTCTGGCTGCTCATGACTCAATGGTAGAAGTGTCTGGAGCACTCAATACTATTGCATGCAGCTTAATGAAGATAGCCAATGATATTAGACTACTGGGATCAGGGCCTCGATGTGGTCTGGCTGAGATCATGTTACCAGAGAATGAACCTGGCAGTAGTATCATGCCAGGTCAGTGTATATTACGTTATTGCCTTCATGCTGTACCTTGTAGTTGAAGTGATTTTTACAAAGCATTTGTCATTAATTCTTGTACATGTTAGTGTATTCTGTTCTGACATTTGTAAAACTTATTAGTAGTCTCACATACTAATTTGCAGTGCTGATCCTTATATTTTGTTTGCTGTTGACTTTACAGGCAAGGTCAATCCAACACAGTGCGAGGCAATCACAATGGTGGCAGCCCAGGTTATGGGTAATCATGTTGCTGTTAGTGTTGGTGGCAGCTATGGACACTTTGAACTCAATGTTTTTAAGCCACAGATAGTATCAAATGTTCTGCGTTCAATACGACTTATAGGTGACAGTTGTAAGGCATTTACAGATAATTGTGTATCAGGCATCACAGCCAATGAAGAGAGAATTTCGAAGCTGCTGAATGAGTCTTTGATGCTGGTCACAGCCTTGAATCCTCACATTGGTTATGACAAGGCAAGTATTTGTTTTTGATTTATATGAAATGTGTTAAATATCAAGACAGAACCTTATGAGGAAGGAGTTTCATGTAATATGTCAGCATGTATGTATAGGGAGGACATGATTTACATTGTTTTTATTTATGCAAATTTTGACTTACACATTTTATTAATTTAGGCATGTTCTAAATTTACATGGTCTGAAATATACATTTACTCAGTTTGAAATGAACCCTCATTGCACAGTGTGAGAAATCTGAGCTGCTTTATTGATATAATACCCCCTATGACTCCTTCATTCACCTCGTCATTGCCACCAGCTCCTCTAAGCTTGTCTAATGCTCCAGTATATGTGGCTTTCTCACTACATATTTATTTGTCTTAGTTTTAATTTTATTTTCTACTGCAAATTGTTGTATTCCACTTACTATATTGTATACTGTATGCCAGTTTGAAATTTTCATGGTGTGGGGTAGGCTGATAGAGGAATTTACTCTCGCTAACCTGGACAATTCAGGGAAAATTGTTCTCATGTTACATGAATTTTATTTACACAGTAGTTTGTAGGAGAGCTTCTTTCCTTATCTTTTATCCATTCAGACATTAAGATCCTGTGCGTTGAAGCAAAGAGCCAGTCTTGCCACTTTACCCCTAGGAATATATGCTGCACATTTCTTATTAAATGCTTGAAAACCACTGCATATAATTCTGAATTATCAATGCCTCAAAACTTTTTGTTGTCCCTGGCCTGCTGTCCTTAAGTTTGCAGATTCAACCCATTCTTTGTTGCTCAATGTTGTGAGGCAGGTTGAAGTTAAACTGTAGAATTTATGTGTATCCCATTTACTTTTCTCTCCACATACTTTGGTAATTTTCAACTTTATACTAAATTCTAAACCCTTACATCATTTTTTTTTTTACACAGTTTCCAATACAGTGTTAAACACAAAAATGCGCAAACTCTGATTTACTATTCTTGAAACTTATATGTCTGTATATACCCAACACACCATTGCTGTGCCTGTTCAAACCTTGTGAGGAAAGATGTGAGAGACAGAAACTTGTCGGTATCATATTCACCCCTAATTCTGTAAAGAAAAGGGTAGTATGAAATTTCAAATACAGGAGCATAATAACCGTTTCATGTTACAGGCTGCCCTGATTGCAAAGACTGCACACAAGGAAGGTACCACACTGAAGGAAGCATCGTTGAAGCTTGGTCTTGTATCAGAAGAAGACTTTGGGAAATTTGTGAATCCTCAGGATATGTTAGGACCAAAATAAAGCAGTCCAGTAGAGAGTGTCTGGTGTTTTGGCAAAATATTCTTTCAGTTAGAAATGCAGGTCATATCAGTTTCACCACAGAAATATGAAGTGTATACAGTATGCAAGAAAGATGGAAAAGAAGTGTCAGTTTTGATCACATAGCAAATATATTTTATTTTATTTCAATTGCATTACAGTATTGAAAAATGTTTACTGTGCAGTTTCAGATCTGGTATTTTGCATTCCATAAATTAATTTTTTCCCTAGCCATAATGGCTTTGAGTCAGATGACAATATTGTATTCGTGGGTGGAGGTTGGTATATTGTATTTCTTAACATACAAGATACGGCAGATATTAAATTAGTACTTAAATTTTTTACTAATCCTTGGCCTGTTGTTTTTTTCCCTCTATTTTATTCTGCTAGTATGCTTTTCTAGGCTCATTATAATGTTCTGAGTAATTAATAACAAAAATTTAATGTCATAAAATTTATTACTGTGACATACAGGAATAAATAATTTCATATGACCAGCCTCATAGTCTAGTGGTCAGAGTCTCTGACTGCTAATCATGAGGCCACAGGTTCGATTCCCAGCTCTACCATGGGACTTTTCCCTGAAGTGGAGGATTCCCACGGTGACCAGGGTCTGGGTAGGTTGGTAGAATTTAGGTTTAAGGGCCCTCCTGGCACTACATCATCCTGTATCACCACCCACATTATCGGGACAAAGTAACTGCACCTCATGGACATCCCAACCTCAGAAGTCAGTTACACTCCTACCATGCCCAGGAGGGAGGACCACGAAGTCCGCGAGGACATGTGGTGGCATTGGATTAAAAAAAATAATAATAATAATTTCGTACTGCAGTTACATTTGTATGATTCATATCCATTCACTACTGTTACTAAATTTTTTTAGCAGCATGAGATTGCTTTGTTCAGAAGAGTGATTCAGCAAAAGCTCATTAATTGAGAATCATTTAATTCAAAGTACCTTGTACTTCAAGCCTTAAACGTAGGATTTTGTATACATTTTAACTTTTAAAAGACCTATGCGATTGCACTTAGGAAAACTACCAATAGAGTTTCATTTTGCATGTATAGTCATCAAGCAAATTTACTGAATTTTTAATGCATAATCTGTCTTATTTTTCATGACATCCCTTTTTTTCATATTTTTATCTTTTTCTGTTCAAATAATATGTTTTTTAGAAACCATGCATTGTAATTTCAGTACCCACGCTTGTAGGATTAAGGTTAATGTTGTCAATTTGGAATATGATTCATTTTTAGTTCATAACTATTTTACAGCGCTTTGATTACTAAAAGTTGAATAATTTGAAATATGGTACAACACCATTAGTCTCGAATGCAAAGCTCCAGCACTTCAGTAGTCCTGCATGAAAATTGGTGAGTGCTAGTTAGCCAACTTTGGCAAAAAAATGGAGCCATCGCAGCATCAGTTGAAATGCAAATCTGATCCAGATGATACAAAGCAGAACTGAGTCAACTGTTCATCTTCTTATGTTATTTCTGTCCCCCTTGTTAAATCAGAAATGTATGTGTTTTATTGAATGTTTTGAACTTCTTACTGCAGTGTGTCCTTACTGTCGCGATCAGGAACAGTGCCACACAAGAGTATTCAGCTTGATTACAGTACTCTTCTGTCATGTAGCATTCTGTGTCATATAACAACACTCAGATGCATTACATATTAATATTGTATTGTTATGTGGTCAGTGCTTTTATTGATAAATTTGCCATGGCTAGTTGTCAATAAGAATATATTAATCTGCTATATGACACCATGTAGTTAGGTGGGTAGGTGTGAGATCGGAGATTCTCACAGTGATGTATGTGAACATTCAAATCTCCTGAGATCTTTGGAGTGTGACAAGTATTTTGAAGGAACCTACTGCTTTTCTCTTCATTGTATAAAATTGTAACAAAAAAATCTTTGAAACTACTTCTGATCAGACATTGTAATTTCATCACCTTGTTACTTTGTAATCACATCATTTTTCATAATATTTTTGCATTTTGTATGTGCCTTGTCCAGTATGTAGATTAATATGTTTCCTGTTTGTGAGAGGTAATGCATTGTATCCACTGTGGAAAGCGGTAACAGTGTGTATAGAAACCATTCAATTTTGAACCAAGATTGCTTATCCTTGCTGTCTGGTTGATGCCACTTAACCTTCCTGCAAGTTCTGCTGGGACCTTGCCCAGTGCGTAGCACTACCTCTCCCATTGGCTTACATGCCTATGTAATATACCATATTTTCTGTCACAGCTGCTCTTCCTAGACTGCTTGATTCTAAAGATGTAGGCATTATTCTCCTTTGAAACATTGGTAACTATTTACCAAGCAGCTTAGTGAAACATCCCAGAAGGTTTGAATCATCGTCACTGCAGTGAGAAACTGAAGTCTTACAGGTGTGTCTGTGTTGGACATTACACACAACATGTATCAGCAGTTACAAATGCTGCCATGTTTGTAATTGTCGAATCATGGGGTTTTGTATTTATAAGTGACCCATCTGCATAGCAAGTCTTAGGTGTTTTTTCTCAGTGGAGATCATATGTTACTACTGCGGAACTAAAACCTCAATATAGGTTTTATGAATTCACCATATTGTTGTACCTTTTATAGAAAAGTTTCATATATTCCAAACATCTGTTTCCATACAGCACCTGTCAAGTGGCTCTAGTGTAGCTTCAACTCACAGTTATGTGCATCTGCTTTGTTGTTATTGATGTTGCTAAAAAATAGAGGTTATGGTAGCCTATAATGGCATTATGGTTAGATCAACTCTTGTGGTTTAGAAGTTAAGAGGTTGGAGAGAGGTCACAGACATACACACAAGATAATAATCTCATAACCTTATTTTGTCCTCTACTTAAGAAAGGAAAGTATACCGAAAACAACCTGTGGCTCTGATGTGTGGTTGACCGTGCATAGTAATTCAGTGTGGATAAGAAAACCAACTAGATGTCACTTTTTGTACTCTTTATTTCTCTTCTAATAGTTGCTCAACATGTTTCAGGTAACCATTTGCCCATCATCAGGAGCTGATGACTGCGTGATGTTATAGCCTCGTGACTTGACAACCTTCCTGCAGCCATGGCACATACCAACACGAGGCTATAACATCACGCAGTTGTCAG
>Ga0209755_10008466_pt1 | contig 11007 bp, 9 predicted proteins | sample TergutCo191P1_FD_187301 | JGI IMG/M metagenome (GOLD analysis project Ga0209755, IMG submission 187301) | Cornitermes sp. P1 segment gut microbial communities from Petit-Saut dam, French Guiana - Co191P1 (SPAdes) (version 2) | ecosystem: Host-associated > Arthropoda: Insects > Digestive system >... | reverse complement strand
CAATGTTTCGGATGTGCTGTCACAACTGCTTGGCGGACTTGTCCTCGGCATGAGTTATACCGGTTGCGCGAATATTCATAAACTTCATAAAAATGCAAAACTTATGAAAGTCACCCCTGCAGGTTTGCAAGAAAGTCACCCTCATGGTGTACAAATCACAAGAGAATCCCCAAATTACAATTTTTAACAACCAACATCAAATAGGACTGCAATTATGCGCGTCCTATTTTTTTATAATTTCATTTTATCTTTGACATCATTCACTAAAAAATGACGGAATTAATACAGGCGACCCGTTTCATTGACTACACTAACTCAACCGTCCGTTCTCGCTGCAATACAAATATTGCAATTATCATACCCACCAGTAACGAAAACGCAAGCGAAATCATTTGCACCGCTAAATTACCGCCAACATAAATTCCTAAAAATTCGTCTAAAATCCAGTTTGACATCATTAATGAGACCACAAAAAATGGAATGACCTTGAATAGTAAGCTCACCATGTTTTGGCTAAATCTGGATAAAACAAAAGCAAGTGTTGCCACGCCAATAGATATTGCATAAATTATTCCGACAATAAGAAGAACATATTGCCCATAAGTTATAGAAAACCAATGGAAGGGAAAACCCATAAACGAATTGATGCCATTATTCCATAAAATATAGGTTTCATTAAACACAACAAATATACCACCAAAAGCAGCAACAAGCATTGTTGTTATACCAACAGCCGAAATGATGACAGCCGCGAATTGTTTTTTTAGGATATTACGTCCCTGCTTTGATGAGTATTGCAACCAATTCACTTTGTTGGCTCTATCAGCAGTTATTAGCGTGGACGTGAGTATCAATATAGCTAAAATTACAAGTATTGCAAGTTGTTGCCCATACTCCCATGTGTACAGGATGGTGTGTTGAGGCATTATGTTGGTTAGTTCTCCACTATTTTCAATTTCAATTAAACGCGCTCGCTCTTGATTGCTTAATGAACGATTTTCCAAAAAAAAGCTAATTCCCGAACGCAATTCATCGCCTATTATATTCGATTGATACATACCAACAACAGTATCAAATGCTCGTATTCTTAAATATGCGACCGGGGTTTCATTATCGCTTGAAAGGTCTACCATTCCATTTTCGCTTGCAAACTCGGTACGGACGATATACCCCAACTCGAGTAGTAGCGAATATCGTAGATTGCGTTCTTCTTCGGTAAGTGTTTCATATCGCAAGTTAGAGTCACGAAGAAAATCTTCGTATGCCCTAAAATTATAAATTCCTGCTTCTACAAATATAGGTCTTGAAGTGATGAACAAATCCATTTCTGCGGATATTACATCACGATAATTCAAAAAATCTTCAAAATCATCCAATGATAAAGACGCGCCATATTGCTCCGTCAGATGATGGGCGAAATCCACGTTGCCGAACCATTGTCCTCTTGGGTAAGCGTCCCCAACCCAAAAACTCATGACCGCCACAAAATATAAGACACATAGCGCGGCAATAATTGCAAGCATTTTAATATTCCAAATTTTCTTTAATTCACCCATGATAATTCTCATACGATAGACCTCTTCTCAAATTTTTTCACAAACAGTATGCACAGGACAAGTAGTATTGCCAGGGATATTCCTGCACCCCATAATTCAAAGTTGCGCCATAACGTAACCCATTGCCCATCCGTAAACCATCTGTCGGCATTTAGCCAAAGCATTATTGGCGTGTGGTTGGCAATATAATGGGCTATGTGGTTTCTCGAAATTATTACCGACAGAAAAATACATATGCCATTTATCAACAACACCGTTAAAAAGCCTATGTAGGCATTTTTAGATAGCGTGGCAACAATGACACTCATCAGCATAAAACTTACGACAAGTGCTAATCCTAATCCGAAACTCGCCAATAGGTACGACGCTACCGTAAAACTGTGCCATGTTATAAACGGTCTACTGCTCATTATGTCGTTAATAAAGTTAAATCCGCTTGAAACACTGCTGCTCCACACACTTGAAAAATCAAATATTGTAAAATAAATAGCCAGTGTGATTACTGAAAGTAAAACATATAATCCAATGCTCACGATTAAACTTGCCACAATTTTACACTGTAATATATGACGACCTGTTTTCGTTGCGTATACGATGTATTCGGTATTGTTTGTTTTCTCATAATCAACACATAAAAGCGTTACTAAAATTGCAAGCAATATCCCTTGAAAAAGCAATTTGCCCATAATCCCAAAACTATCGAATAATCTCAAGTGCATGAAATAGGTATACTCACCCCAATAGGGTGAATAGCTTTCTCCGGCCACAGCCCTTTCATTAACTGCCGATTGCAAAGTGTCATATTTCACGCGCATTCTTTCGGCAACCCGGCCTGTTAAATTAAACATGGATATATAAGTTTCTGCTATTTCGCTCGTGTTATGATTTTCAAATACATTTACAGGAAACGGTGTCGTTGTATCAAGTTCGGGATTGAAACCTATTGGCATTGTCCATATATTAAAAGCAATGCAAAGTATAACGAAAACCCAAAGCACCACGCCTGACAATATTTTTTTCAGTTCATGTCCCAAAAGCCTAATCACAACAATTCAACGCGCCTTTCTCTGATTATTGTAAATACAGCAAGTCCTATCCCGGCAATCAAGAAAAATAAGAATACGAATAGCTGCACCAATATGTTGCCAACTGCAAAGATACTGAGAAAATCATTCAGCACCCAGTTTGATAAAAATATGATTGGTACAAAAAACGGTATAATCTTAAACAGTAACTTGATTTTATTTTTACTAAATCGTGATAGTAAACGAAAATACTGCCGTTCCGATAGATAATAAGTAAATGACACCGATTATCAATAGATTATATTGTCCATATGTGATTGAAAACCAATGAAGCGGAAATCCCATGAATGAGTTTATACCATTATTCCAAAATACTTGTGTTCCCGTTGCCGAGAAAATCCCTGTAAATATTGCAATAAGTAATGTTGTTATTCCAACTGCGGAGATTACAATGGCGATAAGTTGTTTTTTGATTATGGCTCGTCCCTGCTTTGAGGTATATTGCAAAAAGTTTACCTTGTTGGCACGATCTGTGGTGATAAGCTGAGAAACTAATATCAATGTAGCAAACACCACAAGGATGGCAAGCCGTTGTCCATATGCCAAAGTATGCAAAAGAATGTGCGGCGTGATGATGTTTTGGTGCTCGCCGTTTTCTCTAATTTCGTGAAGTCGCCGTATTCTTGCTTCTCTTAAAAGGAGATTGTAAGCAATATTTGACAGAACCAATCTATCAATCCAATCGTCTTTATCATGATACATCTGAGCAATACCGTCAAAAACTTGCAACTTTAAATATTCCGGGCTATGCAACAACGCTACAAACATATCATCCATATATGCGCCACCAGAGTGAAACATTGTTATCGCACCACCACTTCTGCTATCAAATACTTCAACCGTTCGCATTTCGTCATTATTAGCAGAAGAAACGTCAAGTAAATTTTCAAAATCTTCATAACTAAAGATGCCATATTCCGTAAACATTGGTCTTGATTGTATGAACTGATTTACTTTTGAAATTATTTCATCACGATTACTTAAAAATTCTTCAAATTCACGTTGTTCAAGGGGTGAACCAAATCTTTCCGTAAGATAATGAGCAAATTCAATTTGCATCGCACCAATATTCATGCTTCCATCATATTTCGGATAAGTAATAACATGAATAGCCATAAACCACATAAAATATAAAGCGCACAGAACAGCGATAATCGCAATAATTTTAACATCCCATATCTTTTTCAATTCATTAAAAATAACCCGCATACGCTTACACGACCTCATCACGAAAGACATATAAGAAAACATCCTCCAAATTCGGATTTGCCGGATTTGCAAATTCCGTACAGTCTGTTTCACTTGCAAAGCGGGTCAATGTTTCGCCGCCATCTTGTCTTTCGGTGAGAATTAGGTTCGGTATTTTAATCGCGGCAATGTCATTTGTTTCAAAAACTTTTCCGGCAAGTGTTCCACATATTGCAGTTGGTGTATCATTTGCAAATAGTTTATGGTTTTTGAACATAATTACGTGATTTGCGATTGTTTCAATGTCGGACACAATATGTGTTGAAAGTATAACAATGCGGTCTTTTGATAATGTTGAAATAAGATTGCGGAAACGCACGCGCTCTTTGGGGTCAAGGCCTGCCGTTGGCTCGTCAAGGATTAGTATTTTAGGGTCATTTAACATTGCCTGTGCAATGCCTACGCGTTGCACCATGCCCCCCGAAAACTTACGCATTTTCTTGCTTTTCACATTAGACAACCCAACAACCTCGATCAGTTCGTCGGTCTTGCGCTTGGCAGTACTTCTGTCAATGCCTTTTAATGCCGCAATATACAGCAAAAAGTCTTGCGGTGAATGATTTTTGTAATATCCAAAATCTTGTGGAAGATACCCGATTACATCCCTGTAATTTGCATCAAGTCGCGTAATTTCATCACCATTCCATAAAATTTCACCTTTTGTTGGAAAGATAAGCATTGTAAGCATTTTTATAAGTGTCGTTTTACCCGCACCATTGGGGGCAAGTAGTCCATAAACACCATTTGAAAATTCAAGGTTAATATCCTCTAAAGCTAAGAAACTTCCGAACTTCTTTGTTATATTGTTAAGCAATAGCATAACTATTTTCCTCCGTCAGCATTTTATTTGTTTGATACATAAACACAGCCACACTCGCCATTGCGAAAATGATTGTAAAGATTATCGGTACACTTGATAAGATAATTTCCCATCTTTCGCCCAATGTTAAAGGCAATACGATATTTACAAGCAGCCACATCACACATGAAACAGCGATCGCCCACTTACTATGCGTCCACCGAATGATTGTCAGCTTCATTGCAGCGCATAAGAACAGGCCGGCAAGACACAAGGGTAAAACACTAAAAAATTGTGTTGCATTATCAGTAGAAAAGGCCGTAATGCAAACAGCAAACACGATGCCAACAACCGAATAGTAAATACAACGCAAAGTGGTTATCTGCCGCGAAGTATAAAGACATGTTTGTTTTAACTGATACAGCCCACAAGCACGCTCGTTCATTTCTGCAAACAGCATGATTAACAGAAATAATATGGGCGAAAATCCAACCGCAACAGCGTATGGATAGTCATTAATGGGTGCATGGTAATATAAAAAGATTATGCCCAAAAGTGTAACAAACACAAATGTTAAGCTGTAACTCAAATCCCAGAAAATGAATTTCCAGCCAAGGACGCGATGCATTTTTGTAACACGGTCCCAAGTTGTCAGCGGTTTCACAAAACCTTGCGACAGTATATATTCAATGCTTGTATTTTTATCTTTGTCCGTCATCAAACTCGCTCCTTAATTTATTGAGTAGACGATAATATTTGCTTTTAACGCTGCCCTCTGCAATTTGCATACCTTCTGCAATTTCGGCAAAAGTATAGTTACCAAAGATATGCAGACGAAAAATCTTTTGAGTATCCGGTGGAAATTTGCTAACATACGCACACACTCGTTCTGCAAATTCCTTATTTGTTATTTGTAATGTGAAATCCGTATCGTCAATAGGCTCTACATCATCAAGTGAAAGTGTTTCGGTTATTCGGGCGGCACGAGAACGGAAATAATCAATGGTTTTATCTGTTGCAATTTTATATAACCATGTTCTGAACCCGGCACCCTTTTTGGGATCGTAACGACTTATTGTTCTTAAAAGTGAAATAAAAATATCCTGTGTCAAATCAAGAGCCGTTTCTTTTGTTGTTTGTTTTTGAATGAAACGGAGAATTTCATCGTAGTACTTCCGTATTAGAGTATCAGCGGCGGCGAGGTCGCCTTTTTTTATTTTGCGTATAAGCAGCTTTTCATCGTTCAACCACACCATTCCTTTCTGTGCTCTACTTATATATCCGTACCAAATGAAAAAATAGTTTCACTTTTTCGGAAAAAATTTTCATAACCCTTAAAGCACAAAAACATCGTTATTTTACACAAACAACTATTTAATTGTACGAAAATTTCTTGTTTTTACACAAATTTATTTTGAACGGTTGACATTAATATTCTATCGGTGTAAAATTCGTTTCAATTAAATAATCATCCAGAGTGGTGGAGGGACCAGGGCCCTACGAAACCCAGCAACCGGCATTTGCACGGTGCTAACTCCCCTCATGTTGTTTTTAAACATGAGAAGATGAGCGCATGTTTTATTTGCGAAACCAACGCCCTGACTGGGCTATTTTTATGTTTCGGCATAAAATGCCGAAACATAAAGGCGAGCATAAATAAAATTTATGCGAGATTGTAAAGGCGAGCATAAATGAAACTTATGCGAGATTGCAAATGCGAGCATAAATAAAATTTATGCGAGATTGTAAAGGCGAGCATAAATGAAACTTATGCGAGATTGCAAATGCGAGCATAAATGAAACTTATGCGAGATTGTAGGAAAACATAACCGAAAGGAGCAAAACATAGTCATGATTTCATTAAATAACATAAGCAAGACATTTAAAACAAAAAATGGCGATGTCACGGCTGTACAACCAACCACCCTTGAAATTAGTGCGGGTGATGTCTTTGGCATCATCGGACATTCCGGTGCCGGAAAGTCAACCCTGATTCGCTGCATCAATTTATTAGAAAAACCCACCACCGGCAATGTTGTCATTAATGACACCGACCTCACCACACTCAGCACGCAAAAACTCATTGAGTTTCGCAGAAGTATGGGGATGATTTTTCAGCATTTTTATCTTATGCCATCGCGTACAGTGCTGCAAAATGTTTTACTGCCACTGAAAAACACTAAATTATCAAAAGCCGTCAAAGAACAAAAGGCGAAAGACCTTATTGAACTCGTCGGACTGTCGCACCGCATTACCGCCTACCCTTCTGAACTCTCCGGCGGTGAAAAACAGCGTGTCGCGATTGCGCGTGCACTCGCCAATGACCCCATCGTGTTGTTGTGCGATGAAGCCACCAGTGCACTTGACCCCAAGACGACCAAAGCCATACTTGAATTGTTAAAAGAGGTCAATGAGCAACTTGGCATAACCATTGTACTCATCACCCATGAAATGCAGGTCATTAAAGAAATTTGTAACAAAGTCGCCGTAATGGAAGGCGGCATCATCCATGAATCCGGTGATGTGTTTGATGTTTTCGCATCTCCGCAAACACCTGTTGCACAAGCATTTGTATCTTCTACAAACAATATTGAAAAGATACATGACCTCATCGAAAACGAACCGCCCATGGTCAATCTGCAACCAAATGAAAGGCTCATCAAACTCACCTTTAAAACAGGCAACGCGCAAGATGCCATTATCTCTGAAGTCATCCAAAAATATCATGTCAGCGCCAACATTATCCTCGGTAATGTTGAGCAAATTCAAGGCAGACTCATCGGAAATTTGGTGCTGGTACTAAAAGGTGATGAGCAACAATTGGCACAAACACAATCCTATTTTACACAGCGTGGGGTCATTGTAGAGGTGATCAGTGCAAAAAATATGCAAGGCAAATCCGACAAAGAACGCGTTGTCTGCACACAAACCAAACCGGTTAATGACGCTGATGAAGGAGGTATGAATTAAACAATGGATTTATTAACACGTTTTATTCCAAACTTACCCAGAGCACAAGACATGCTCATCCAAGCGGTTATTGCGACCATTCAAATGGTGCTCATCTCAGGATCCTTCGCATTCATTTTCGGCACCTTTGTAGGAGTACTGCTCGTCGTCACAAAGAAAGGCGGCATATTACAAAACTTCATCATCTATAATATTTTTGAAAAAGCCATTAATATTATTCGTTCAATCCCATTTCTTATCTTATTAATACTTGTGATTCCGCTATCACGTATGGTTGTGGGTACGGCCATTGGTGTTACAGGCGCAATCCTGCCGCTGGTCATCGGTACGGTGCCGTTTTTCGCAAGGCAGATTGAAACCGCCATTTCAGAGGTGGATGATGGACTCATTGAAGCCAGCGTCGCCATGGGGATGACACCATTACAAATTATTTGGCGTGTGTACCTTAGAGAAAGCATTCCATCCATTGCGCGTGTTACACAAATTACCATGATTAACCTCATTAATCTTGCAACACTCGCCGGAGCCATTGGTGCAGGAGGTCTGGGTGATTTCGCCATTAGATTCGGGCATCAAATGCGAATGCAAGACCTCATGTGGCTCACCATCATTATTATTTTAATCATGGTCAGCATTATTCAAGGATTGGGAAACATTATTATAAAAAAAGCAAAAAAATAAAAAATAAAATAAACAATGGCAGCAAACACCCCATTGTTCACAGGAGGATTTCACCATGAAAAGATTTTTAACACTCACACTCGCATGCATCATTTTCGCACTGTCCTTTACCGCATGCACAAGCAACAACGATGAAGACGGCGTATACACCCTACGTATGGGTTTGGTCGGCGATCATCAGGACCATTGGCGTAAAGCACAAGAACTGCTTTTAGAACAAGGCATCAATTTGGAGTTTGTATTTTTTACAGACTTTATGACCCCAAACCGTGCGTTAAATGACGGCGACATTGACATCAATGCATTTCAGCACCATCAGTTTTTTAACAACGACACTGCCAACAACAATTATCAACTCACCGCCATTGGCGAAATGTTTTATGTACCACTCAATTTATTTAAAAATCCGGCAAGAATTTCATCGCTTGAAGACATCACCGATGGCATGACCATCGCAGTGCCCTCTGATGCTGTCAATTACGGGCGCGCGCTGCGATTTTTGGAACAAGCAGGTTTGCTTGCACTGGACACACCGGAAGGCATACTTCCCACAGAACTTGACATCGTAGAGTTTATTGTAAACATCAACATCATCACCGCAGAATCAGGAATGCTCGCACAAATTTTACCAGATGTGGATGCGGCAATCATTAATACTATCAATGCATTTACAGCAGGACTGCGCCCGCAAACCGACAGCATTTTACAAGAACTGGTCGAGGGTGAAAACCGCCACAACCTCACCAACCTTATTGCCATCCGTACCGAAGATTATGTAAATGGCGGACACCGCATGCAGCTTTTTGAAACCATCGTCAATACCTTTAGGTCGGATGTAATCAGACAAGTCATCCTGGATGTGTACCAAGGTGCATTGGTACCGGTGTTTTAAATAAGAACAAACTGCAAATTAAAAATGGCATTGTACGTTTTCAATGTCATTTTTTTATTTACAGCAAATACTCCGTTGCTTGACTTCTGATTGTTATATACATGCAACACAAACATTACCATTATTTTACATTTGTTTCATATAATTATATAGACGTTTAATGTCTTTCTACATATTGGCTAGCAACATTAATAAAATCCTGTACCAACACACTATTATTTAAAAGGTGGGAAAACACATGAAAACAAAGGAAAAACAAATCTTTAAAAAATGCTTCGCACTGATGATTGCAGGCATCATGCTCATTTCAATGATTCCGTTCACCACATTACAATACATCTACGCTGCAGAACCGGGAATTCATCTTAATCAGTCAGGGACTGATGGGACACCAAAACTGTCAAATGATATGTTGATTCGACAAGGTCAAGTCATTACAAACAAATATGTTACCGAAGTATCACCCGGCATATTTGACATTACATTAGAAGCTGTTGGACGAGCATTCGATGAAATAAAACAATATCAGATTAATTATGATGTTGTCTTTGTTCTGGATTATTCCGGCAGTATGGGTAGCGGAAATGACAGCAAATTGCAGCGCATGCAAAATGCTGCGCTTGTGGCATCAAATGACTTGCTTGTTATAAACGGCGTCAATACAAACCACCGCGTTGCTGTGGTCGGATATGCCGAAACATCCAGCATCTTATCCGGCACGAAAACGGTTTCAAATCCATGGCTCAGCGGAAAACAAACATCATCAACGATGTTTGGGGTCACAAACACATCAACACTGCCGACATGGACAAATAGAGGTTCTTACACCAACATTATTGCCGGGATGAATTATGCGCAGCAAATACTCGATTATCGAAGTTTCCCGGAACGAAACCGCCCAGCGGTAATCATTCTTATGACGGACGGTCAGCCAAACCGTTTTTACGCCAATAAAAATCAAGCCGGTGCAACGTCATGGACCGCCGCAACAAGCGGCACCAATGCACAATCATCCGGCACCAATCATGCGGCTACGGATGCAACACTAATTTATAACGATTACACAAAAACAGGTTTGGAAAACCTTGTATTCACCGATGTAACCGGTTCATCGGTTGCGTGTACACGTACGGTATATTCAACCATTATGAATATGCATTCAATTAAAAATGAGTGGAAAGGATCTGTTACGGGTACGTCAATACCACGGCTGCAACTTTTTTCAATCGGATATGATTTGGATAATGTTGCGACAGCAAATACATCCGCCGGGGATCAAAACAGTGGTGATGCCAATGTTCAAACAGCCCTTGCGCTTGTCACGATGAATCCAACCTTAGAAAATTTAAATCAACCCGCACTGAGTAAAATTATATTGGCCAGTGGCAAACGCATCGTTACAGAAACGGTTCAAAAAATATTAACAAATCTGCGCAATCAATTTATTAACCGAAATATTACAGCGCCTGTTATTGGAATCCCTGAAAATCCGGTAGACTTTTTCATGGAAGCAACCGCAGATGCAAGCTCCATTGCAAGTGCTTTCAGATCAATCATTGATTTGATTGAAACATATGACCCCATTGTGGGACCACTGACGATGGTTGATTATGTTGATCCCAACTTTTCAATTATTTCAGGCACAATGACCTTCAGTGGCGATCTCATGAAAAATAGTGTGAATATTGCAAATGATGGGAAATTAGTATGGACATCCTATGATTTGGCAACCGTATCACAAGGAAAATCAACCGATGCTGTCGCAATCGGTGGTGT
>Ga0209755_10008465_pt1 | contig 11007 bp, 6 predicted proteins | sample TergutCo191P1_FD_187301 | JGI IMG/M metagenome (GOLD analysis project Ga0209755, IMG submission 187301) | Cornitermes sp. P1 segment gut microbial communities from Petit-Saut dam, French Guiana - Co191P1 (SPAdes) (version 2) | ecosystem: Host-associated > Arthropoda: Insects > Digestive system >... | reverse complement strand
TTCGGGTTCCATGAAATGCGGGGAATTTCTTGACTAGCTGCAAACAAGTTAGCTGCTCAAGAAGGACTCTGCACCATGGAGTAAGTAAGTAAGATTAAAGTATGTGACCAAATGTGAATGTGAATCCAGAAAGCACAGAAAACCACTCTTTACACTGGATCTTCAAAGCTCTACACATTGTATTAGACTTTGAGGTGTATACTTGTCCAGTAATATTAAGAGACCAATTTTCACATCCATGCAAAACAGGTATAATAAAAGGTCTTCAAACCTTCACATCAGTCATTATTCAGGTGATAATTGTCTAGTTTTGGGCACTTTGTAGGCTCATGAGTTGACTGTAAGATTGAGGCAGCTATATTCATCCAGCACATGAAATAGGTGATGCAGTTTCAGTTAAATGTGCATTAATTGCTTTCTAATTTTTATTTGTTAATGTTACTCCCATATACAGCAAATTTCCATTAGTCTGGTGTATTATAATTCAGAAATTCTGAAAACTGAGCACTTGAGTAGTCCCAAGACCAGAAATTTTTCTTTTTTACATAAAATGCAGATTATGTTCTATCCGTGAAACATGCTGATCTCAGGGACATGCTCAACAAGGCCTTCAAGGGTGTCTGTGCATCAACCATTGTATCTCCTGACCCTTTTTCTCCTCCATCAACTTCTCCAGCTTCGAAGATTCCAGAAAATGCAGAAGAGGACACTGATGACCCTGAACCAGTGCTTTTGGTAGGTACCCATTGGAGAGGATTGGTTGGCACCAAGAACTGCTGTAGACAATTTTAAGGAAATAAATCTCTTACACCTGCAGAAATCGAAATACAACTCAGTTCAGACCCAACATAATTTCGTCACTTGATGGTCTTTGGTCACTATACTAACGAGACTCGTCGCCCATTTCTAATGGCATATTCGAAACGAACGTTTAAAAGCACCGGCAATGGGGCATTTTGTTTCATGCCACTCTTAAAATGATATGCATTGGACAATTACATATCTACACGATAAACTTCACTACAAATTTTGTTTCAAGACAGTTATTATTACATCTTGGGTGGAAGCCCATCGTTTTGAATGTTGGGATATTTTACTGAATGGGTTACATGGCTTATATTCAACAAGGTGTGTACAGAGGTAAGTACAGTACACTAGTAAATATAAAAATTACGCCGGAATATTCGCAAGTTACATGCTTTAGTCTACATTTCTGAAACGTTTATGTCGCATGCCTCGGCACCCACAACGCTACTTGCTTCTCGACGTGTTCGTGATTTTCGTTATATATTCATAGCTAAATGATCTCTGATACCTAACCACAGTACAAAAATACAGCAGGTAATCCGTGAGATGGAAACGAGGTCGAGGTAAAGGTTGGTAGAAAAACGGTAGAACAATGTTGGAGACGCAATGGTTTAATGTACATAATTTTTAGTATTTATAACAGAAGACGTATTTTGAAATCATCATTCTTTTGTATACGTATGATGAGCCCTGTAGGTTCAGAAGACATAGGATGGGCAAAAAAATTCGTGGGAAAGCACACGTGAGGGATACACCCCCAGTCGAAGAGAAAAATGTTGAGGATGGTTTGCGAAAGCCATTATCTCGTCAAGCAAGAAGTGAAGTCAGTAATTTGGTAGAGAAACTTCTGAAAGGTAAGTGAGATAATTCTGATGTGTACTTTGCGAAGTTCGAAAGAATAGCGGTCGTACGAACACCAAACGTTTTAGAATATGTCAACTAGTTTGAAGTGATCGGAAAGGATTATGCGCACGTATGACACGATTAGATTCCATAGAAATTTTCCCGACGTATTAGACCGTGATGAACTTTACGCCTTAGTTTGTACTATACATAACCTAACCAGTTTTGGGAGTAGGTAGCAGTAGACCAAATGTCAGAGGTGTCTTCCCAGGGTACAATGGAATGCAAGAGTTAGGGAATAAGATATGGAGCAATGGTATGAGAAGATTATGAAAACATCACTCTCATATCAAATAAGCATGTGGCATTTTAGGCTGTCCAGCTATGTTTGTAGGCTTCTGATAACATGTTAATAGTGATCATCACCTGTCTCCATTTTATTTATGCATCTTTATGTTTGAATTAATCTAAATGTATGTTTTACATACAGGATATTGATATGCAGGGTGCATTTTTGTAATGTATATGCTTTTATTTTTCAGTCTGTAGTAACAGCTTGCCTGTTCCTAATGATGCCAAAGAAATGGAAGATCATAAAAAAATAGAAAAACTGGTGGAGAAGATCAGGAAAATAGAATCAGGTATTACACAGTTATGAGTTATTTAACATGTAATCAGTTTAAGCATGTATTGATTTGAAACTTTCGTCATGTTATGAATGTTATATTCTTTCTTTTGGGTGATTCCGCACATCTGAGTTTTATGTGCCGACGTTTCAGAACTCTTTCAGTTCCATCTTCAACAATGGTGTAAGCAGGAGGAATTCTTCTGCTTACACCACCTGTGAAGATGAAACTGACAGTTTTAAAACATCAGCACATAAAATTCAGACACTGGGAAATCACCCAAAGGAAAGAATACAACAGTTTAAATGTTTGTTCTGCATCATCTTTTGCCATGTTCAGGAGTGCAAAGGAACCAGATTACTTAAAACCCTTTAATCTTAATTATAAGAGAAATTTCTCATTACCAAACTTATTTTGCCACAGTAAGTTTCTCTGCTGTGCACATTTTACCTGAATATAAGAAAGAAATTTTTCATAACTAATCATTTGAAAAATGGTGGTCTTCTTTTAATTGTGTTTGTAGTTAAAACATGTTCTGTACAGGTATTTTCCCGAAAATTGAAGATCATGAATGGAGGTTATCTTTTATCCTTGTACATACAGTTACTTGACAAAGGAAATCCCAAGATATCCAAATCCCTAGAATTATGCTGTACATTGTTGTTAGCACAGTCCTGTATCTGTTGTTAGGAATTATTCTCTGAACAGTTGTTGTGAAATGTATGTTGGCTATTACACATAGCTGGTCACAACACCTTTTCAGTGCCTAGATTCTATATATGCTTGCCTGTGAATTTGCTTGCTTTAAATGGGTGTAAATTGTGATATCTTACCCTAGGGACTGAAATAGATTGAGGTTATTGAGATAACAGCCTGGAAGATGGATGATATTACATAATCAGCTTTATGCCTTCAGAATGATGTGGTGCAGTGTGTGTTAAAAGTATACTGTCCTTTTCTTTTGGATTTCTTCCCAATAACCCTGGGGATGTCTGTGACAAGTGTGGTGGAAGGTTTCACCAGAATATTTCTACATTGGAGAAATGCTACCAGAGAAAAATGGAATCTGGCAATGCTGGGTGACTGTATTTGGAAGCCTAAAAGCAACAGTCCAGATGCTAGATGAAATCAAGTAGAAGATTTTGAATTTGTTAATTGTGAATGTGTATTTCCCATTTCTCTTACATAGTGTTATATTAAGTAAAGGTGGAAACTATGTTTTATATGTTTACTTGTACTCTAATATCGGTAACATTTCCTTGAATGAAAGTAATGAAACATTTGTTGTTGTCTTTTCTGTATCATTTGTGTAACATTACAATAAATAAAAAATGTTTTAAGTTATAATCATTTTAAATAAATAATATGAAATGTTTAGCTTATACGGCACTAGTGAGACTGACACTTGAGTGTGGAGTGGTGTGTTTGGACCCATACAGAGAAAGTCAGGTAAGCGCTTTAAATTTTGTGCAAAAGAGTCCGGCTAAATTTGCAAATAATATAAATGAGTCTGGTTGGGAAACTCTGGCACAGCATGGATTGATAGCTGGAATATGCGCCCTTTTCAAGGAATACACCGGGAGATGGGCTTGGAAAGCGGTAGGTGACAGACTTTTGAAACCATGTTACCTGAGTATGGAAGATCATAATTGGCAAATTAGGACTAGGAAACAAAGAACAGGTGTTGGTAAATAGGATCATTAAAAGCTGGTACCAATTACCTGCAGGCTTACTTGCATTTTTCCCCTGTAAACTAAACACTTTAAGAAAGAGGGTTAAGATTGTAGTTACAGGCAAGGGAATTCAAGTGGGGATTTAGTGTAAATAAGTGAAGTGATGTGGAGTGAACTGGCATGATATGTGCGAAATGATTTTGTTTTGAAGTGAAGTGAATTGAAGTTCTTGGGGACAGAAGTACAATGGACATTAGGGTTATTGTATTGTGACTATTTTATTTGGTGTGTGTGTTGTACTGTGATTGTTTTAACTTCTTTTGTAATATGTGATGTGTGTATGTGTGGTTTTGTAATGTGTAGTTGTGTATATGTATGGGTTTTGTTATGTGTGGGTGTATGTATGTGTTGGTTTTGTAATGTGTGGGTTTAATATGTGTACTTGTATTAGCTGTGTTTTTATATTATTTTGTTTATGTATAGTTATTCTTTTTATGCCTTTGTTTAATTTTGTAAGTCACATATTTTTATTGTTATGTTTATGTATCCTTATTGTTATGTATGTTCTGTTCTGTATATTCTGTTTGCATCGTGCCAACTGGCACTCTACCGTGACTGAGGTTTTTCCATGCTTTTTCCTCATTAGTAAGGTAAATGCCAAGGTGCAACTCGCAAAGACAGGGCATGGCCAACACTCTCCTCGAATTAATTGTGTTATTCTATGTATTGTTTGTGTGTAAATGTGTACTGTACTACTGCCACCAGGTGTCAATCCAATTGCATTTAACAAATATATCTCTTTTTCTATAGTAAAACCAACAAAGTGCACCAATGTATCAAATTTATTTTATTTTGGAATGACACTCTATGTGTTTTGGACAGTCTTTCTGTCCATCATCAGGGGTTCAAGACTGTACATACAGCAACAGGCATTTGTTCTCTGCAGATTTTGTTACACCATATTGCAGCATTTGTTTTGTACAGTTTTCCTTTGATGTTTGTATATTGATATGTTTCCTTTGCCTGTTTGGCCTCGACAAATTCGACGTTCATAGAGCTGTGCATCATAATATTATTTCTGTAGTAAAACCAACAAGATGCACCAATGTATCAAATTTATTTTATTTTGGAATAACACCCTACATGTACATACAGCAACAGGCAAATGCCTGTTGCTGTATGTACAGTCTGGAACTCCTCGATGATTGATGGAAAGACTGTCCGAAACATGTAGTGTGTCATTCCAAAATAAAATAAATTTGATACATTGGTGCATTTGGTTGGTTTTTCTACAGAAATAATATTACTATGCACGGCTCTGTGAAAGTCAAATATATCTCTATATGTCTATCTCTAAATTTTATTTGCTGATTTTTCAAAACTCCTGCAAGCTACAGAATTTTGTGTTGCAGCTGCACTGATAGCAGTGATACCAACCACAAGGGACAGTTAAAGTAGAAGCCAAAGGAATACTGAAAGAGCAGTAGATGTCAGACATGTAGTAGTTTTTCCGTGTTACGTTTTGTAAAATTGTCATGTTCTGTACACTAGCATGCCTGCTGAAGCATTAAATGCAATGTGCTGTCACTGAGGAGAGACTCCACTGTCTTTATTGCTTATCTCTTTTTCCAAATGTGATAAATCCCATTGTCTGATTAATGATGAACGTTACTTTTTATACGTGCAGTGTTTTTCATTCAGCTTTAGCTTTTAAATCTGGAATACTACAATTATGATAAACAGTAATTACTCAATGATAGAACATGATTTTTCATATTTTACATTATTTTCTTTAGAAATGAAGATTCCAGTGGCAGACCGAAATGCTCACTTTGAAGAATTCACAACTTGGATGAAGGCAAATGGAGCAGAAATTAATGGTGTAAAAATTACATGGTTCGAAGGGTATGGGTATGGCATTGAAGCAGAAAAGAATTTTGCACAAGGTGATCTTCTGATTGCTGTCCCTCGAAAAGTGATGTTAACCACAGAGAATATTGGAGACTCATTGTTAGGTATTTTTCTGTTTTTTTTTTTTATCTTTGTGAATGTTCTAATGACTGACCTGTGAAATGCCTCTTGAAATCTCAGTGGGACAGATTGACAGTTTTTGTCATAGCTGTGGTTTCAAAAGATCACCCCTCCATTAGATCAGTCTAATGTGGAGCATCCCACTGATCATGTTCCTCAGCATGGCAGTTGTGAGGGGAGCTTTGTTTTGTATGAAACCTACATCTTCCACAAAGTTAGAATACATGTTTTCCTGACAGGTCAACTTAACAAAAAAGTCTCAGGGTGCCAGCCTCCACCTTCTGAGCAGGTCTGACACCTGACAGAATTTCTCAGGAAATGACGAAGCTCTTGTCTTGATATGTCAGCAGTTTTTTTTGGAATGTGAGTGGGTATGGTATGGCCAGTACAGTGACTTGCTACAGGCTGGACAGTCTGGGGTTCAATGCCCAGTGGGTGTGAAATAATCTGCACCTGTTTAGACCAGCCCTGGGGCCCACCAGGTCTCCTGTACAGTTAGTACCGGGCCAGTTTTCCAGGGGTAAAACAGCCAGGGCGTGGCGTTAACCATCCACCTCCATCGAGTGCTGGGGTTAAAGAAAGAGTAGAGCTGTACCTCTACTCCCACTTTGGGCCTACATGGCCTGTTCTAGGTTGAACTTTGCCTCTTCTTTGAAATTTGTTCCTCAATTTACTGCAAATAAGATGGATTGCCTACATTTTCTTTTGTCCTTTCAGTTCCCAGGATAATGCTCTCAGGTTCATTTAATGTTGTTGAGAGAATTTGTTTCCATGAAAAACATGGGCCTTGTGATTTTGCACACACCCACTACAGTTTGAGGTAATGCAACAGAAACTGCATGACTTGGATGGGGATATTTGTAGCACCAGCATCTTTTATTCTGGCTGTTTATGTTTGTACTTAACCTTTAGATGCCTAATGTCAACTATGCTTGACGTACCACACTACTAACCTCCAAAGTTAAATTTTTTATTCAACAAATATAGGTACCGAATTTTTTAAACATGGTATTCACTCTCTGTTTTTTTTCCCTTCAAAATGCAGTTTGTTTCATAATTCTAACTTGTTTGGTTCCTGTATTATTCACGTTTTATATACAGGATGTGCTAAAATTAAAAAAAAAATAATTCCAGTGCTAAAAGGTTAATGTAAACTGTAATGTCATCTGATAAAAATCAGAGTTTTTGGATTTCATTTTTGTCAAATTCTGAACCTATAATTCAGATTTTCCCACTTGTCTGTATGGTGTTTATTTATACAGCACTTTTGATGGGGAATCTTTTTCACAAAACTTTAGACAGTTTATTATTACTATTATTATTATTATTATTATTATTATTAGTAGTAGTAGTAGTAGTATTACTACTACTACCATTATTATTATTTTAATGACAACTTTGTGGAAGTAATGCAATGGACACTTGAACTAAATAAATGTCACTAGCAAACTGAGACCATCTGAGGTACGTATTTAATAAGAAATGACTAACAAATAAGTGCATGTTGCAGCTGCCCAGTTTTCAGTAGTATTAACACTGCCACAGTATCAGAAACCAGTTAATGAATGCTGGTTTTGTATTCACTTAGTCCCTGGGGCACCTTTCATGAGTTGCTGTGGAAAAGTAGTGAGGTACATTATTTACTTTAGTGTTGCTGGCTTCTTGCTTAGGCAAAGTACTGATAATGAGGGGCCATTATTACAATACTGTGTTGTCTGTCACTTGTGACATATAAACATTTATGTTCCTGTTAATCTATATTTGATAATTTATTGGTGATAAAACTGAAAAACTTGGATGCCCAAAGGGACATAATATAGGAAGTACGCCTTATCTTGATTGAGTGATATCCTGCCATGACATTGATTTATTTGGGATGTATGTTGCAGACATAAGGGTAATTAAATCAAGGGTGATATGTGTGTGTTCTAAAATGCATTTTTGCTTCAACAGATGGTATATAACATGAATGTAATGGCAGCATTTGAAATTCAGTATATTTTGAAAATACTGGTTTTAATTTTTAGGGACACAGTGTAATGTTTTTTTCTTAAAGACTTGGTTCATTCCGCACATTAGGCACCTTCCATCTCCGTCGTAAAATCCAGTCTCTTAAGCTTGTATAGAGCAAAGTCACAGTTATTTCTGAGATCCATACAACACACATAAAAACACCCTGTGGGCAGAACATAGAATTTTTTAATGTTAAATCCAGTGGTACGCAAAGTAACAACTAGGCTTTAAAAGGTTACAAATTTTTACTAGAATACCGTATTCCTAAATTTGTTTTTATAATATGGTGAAATTCATGTTTTTTTCCTTATAAACAGGTCCTTTGTTCCGGACGGATCCCATGCTGCAGCATATGCCAAATGTGGCCTTATCTTTGCTGCTACTTGTAGAGAAGTTCAGGCCTGATTCATTTTGGAAGTCTTATATTGCAGTCCTCCCAGCAGAGTACACCACTGTGCTGTACTTCAAAACTAATGAACTGCTGGAGTTAAAAGGATCTCCGACACTGGGTGAGTGAGCAGTAAGACAGGAGAGTTTTGTGTCAGTCATTGTGAGTGTTCCTTTATAACTAACTAACTATTTGGTATAGAGTCTTTCAGAAGCTTGTAATCACTGAGCTGATCAAAAAATAACCAACTTTCGTGGACATCAAAGAGGATTATTTGTTTGATACAAGATATTGTTCTGTGTATTTGTAAGAGTACATGTAGATTGGTAATGTTTCTCATTTAGGAGATGTATTTTGAAAACTCAGTCACATGTGGCTATTCAATGTAATTGTTTTCAGAACCAGCACTGAAACAGTGTCGCAATATTGCCAGGCAGTATGCATACTTCAGAAAATTGTTTCAGGTAAGTGCCTTGTTGACATGTGTCAGTTATGATGTACATGTGTGGGAATTTTGACCACTGAACACGTATTAAACTTCATATTTAGTACTCATGAGGAACTGGATTTTTTAGTCAGTCAAGATGGATGTTGAGATTTTGCTGTAAATTGATGAAGGACTACAAAAACGTTTGATATCTAGTTCTGATGCAATACCACTTTCTGTTTTGGTAGGATTTATCGGATCCTGCTAGTGAGTTACTACGGGAGGTCTTCACATATGAGCAGTATTGGTGAGTACAAAAAAATACTTGTGCTAATCGCAGTTGGTCAGTGAATGGCAAGTCTCATGCGTTTAAAATTTAGGAAGCAGTAAAAAGATAATTCATATTTCTCACAGTAGACTATGAAAGTTGTTGTTTGTGTTTTGTTAGTTAATATTGCTATAGTAACAAACACCATATAACAGAATCCTTCATGAGAAGCCACTAATCTACTAGGTAGTCAAGAAATTTAACCACCTTCTATGGAATATGAAGTTCCTGTATGTTCACCTGGGGGGTGCACCACTGGGCTGTGTCCTGAGCCAGTGGTATTTTTGAGTCATTTTATTATATCCTTCTCTCTCTGCATAGATTGTACATGTTTACTGTTTTATTCAGGTTTTGCAACTACAGTTTTTTGACTACCTCACATTCATTCACTTTGCACTAAACATTTTTAAAATTCTGTGGGCATCTAATTAAAAAGTGAACTCATTTAAAAGTCCCAGTGTAGATTCTTTTGGTTCCTTAATTTCCACTCTGAAAAGCATGTAAACGTTCATGTCACTGTGAGTAGTGATGAGTAAAAAAGAAAGTAAGAGCATTTTGTTTCTGCAGATGGTGAAGAAATATTCTATTATATTACTTATGCACACATTCTGTTGTACATCTTAATTTTACATTATCATTGTTATACACTTGCCAGTATTATAATGTTCTTAACATGTGGAGCATGCTGTTAAATAAATAATATGTACAAATGTGATGAGAATTACAAGTTCTCATATGTAGGATTTACTGTTGTTGTCTTATACAGTTTTCTGGTGCGAATACCTTCTGCACAGAACTGGACTAAATAATCTGTACTCACGGTTGCAACAGTTTGCACATCACACATATCAACACGTGCACATGCATGCGTGTGCACACACACACACACACACACACACACACACACACGCGCACGCACTGTTAAATTTTTGTTGTGTAGTTTTTGTTTCATTCACATGTGCTCAAGTACATGATGAAAATAGCGATCTGTTTATTTGTTCTGCAACTATTGTTTTTTATATTTATATAGGTGTTTGTCAAGCATCAAATGTTACTGAGTCTTGAATGCTTAGCTTCCAGGTGCTTATGTATTCCATTCTTCTTCTCCAAGTAGTCATGTGTGGTATTTCCCTGTTTCCAATTGACCATCTATGTGCCTGAATGTTACCTGATTTTAGTTAATTGAATGTTTCATTATGACTATGAAGGAAACAACTTTCAACAATAAACAGTATGCCATTATACATCACATACATATTGGTATTCTTGGCACAGGATTGCTGTTGGGAGATGTGAAAATATGGCGTAGAGTTACAGTTATTGATTATGCAGCACTCTTTCAGAATATCTCTTTTTTGTTAGAGTATGCATGCAGATTGGCTACAAGTAATGGCATTGTACAGGCTGGTTCCTTTTATCCAAACCCTTATTGTGGCAGCTGTTGCGGGATGTCACTACAGATTAGCACTGTACATGAGATAAAGCTGCCATGTTTGGGTATTTGATCAAAGGGGCATTCTGTGTGTAGTCTTGTACCAATATTTTAAGATTTTCACTCTGTTGCAAGAAGGTTTTATTTATATCTGAGTGTTTTCCTTATGGTTCTCCATAAATAGTAGCGCCTTGCTCCTTGGTCCTGGTTGTCATCTTCACTGTCAGGAGACACATCCCTTTTGTATAAGTCTCTGGTGTTGACCATTACAGGGCTAAGACTTTGGCAAATATTTTTTTCTTCTGTTTGAATTAAAATAGGGCTATGTGGCCTTGTATTCACAATTCCAGCTACAAACCGTCTCCTGGCCTGCTTCTGTCTCCATCGGCAGACTACAAAAATGGCTAAGAAGCCTAAAATTGCCGGTCCTAATATGGCA
>Ga0209755_10008464_pt1 | contig 11008 bp, 9 predicted proteins | sample TergutCo191P1_FD_187301 | JGI IMG/M metagenome (GOLD analysis project Ga0209755, IMG submission 187301) | Cornitermes sp. P1 segment gut microbial communities from Petit-Saut dam, French Guiana - Co191P1 (SPAdes) (version 2) | ecosystem: Host-associated > Arthropoda: Insects > Digestive system >... | reverse complement strand
GCTTTTCGCTTCTTCCCATGTGTGTCCTTCGTCTAGATAGAACATCACTCTTTTTCTAAAATCTTCACTATATGACATGATATTAGTTTACCACTTTTTCCTCTGATTTCATAGTTGGTTGACTATAGCATAATAATTGATGCAAAATGAAAATAAATATTTTGAGCATAATGCAAACGAATAGATTTCGCGGATATAAACATTTTGTTTCGTTTTCATCATGCGTGAAACAATGAATTTTCATATGTCTTTGTTTGTTGATTTTAAAGAAGATTTAAACTAAAATAGTGAAAGCCAATTTTATAATAAGGACGTGTGACGATTGAAAAGATTTGTTGATTTTATTGTTTTTGTTTCACATCGAATAAGCAAAAAGAATCGATGTTTGTTTTTTGCGATCATACTTACATCGATCATTTCCGTTGTTATTTCAACAATCATGCCCCTTATTCAACGGCAGTTGATTCATGATGTTGGTTATGGAATATTGAACACGCATATTTGGTTATTGCTTATTTTAGGTTTTATTTTAATTCTGTGTTCATTTTATGAAGCCGTTGTATTAAATAGATTAAACATAAATATCCAAAACAGTTTACATAAAGAATTGTTTGCAAAAGTATTACGGCATGATTCCAAAATAAAAGCACAAAGAGGTTCCGGTGCTTTTTTAAGCACAATGCTTGGAGACAGTGAGCGGATTGCAGGACTTATTAATACAAATTACTTCGTGATGTTTCTTGTTTTTCTTCAAACCCTAATTATTGTTATTATTTCCACGATGTGGTCACATGTATTCTTATTAATCGTTCTGCCGATTTACATTGTATCCATTACAACGATAATACTAAGCAATCATTATTCTGCAAAAAGTCTAAATTCAGCAAGAGATCAAGTAATCACCATAAATCCAATTCTATTGGAGTTTATAGAAAATCGTCAATCTTTACTTTCCTTTGGCAACATCAATTCAATTGAGAATAATTTATTTCAAAAATTTGATGCAAGAGATAAACTCTTTCAAAATGCATTTGCTGCTTCTACGATTGCGAAAACTGCACTGGATGCATTTAAAACAATTGGTTTGGTCGTCCTCTTTTTCATGGCAGTTATTGAGATATCATACAACAGATTAGATGTTGCAACATTTATTGCGCTTTTATCGTACTATGCGATTGTATTTGCACCGATTAATGCCGTTCAAAGTATTGTATCAGGCATGACGGCATTCAAAATGCACCATCAACGTATCGCCGATGATCTTGAACAACATGTCAACAAAAGATTACCCTATAATTTAGACTTAACGATTAATGATTGTTCTTTTTCATATGACAAAGAAAAGAAGCAGAACTTAAAATCATTAAGTTTGCGTATTGATCAAAGAATCGGAATTGTTGGCATTTCAGGCGTTGGTAAATCAACAATAATTAAAATGCTTCAGGGTGATTTGTTACCGAATGCCGGACAATGTTTGTTTGGTGATGTACCGATACATGAAATATCAAAGGCAGTTTTGTATTCGTCAGTTCGTATTTTTGGACAAGAAAATGAATTGTATGATGAAGATCTTAACTTTAATATAACATTAGGAAAAACCGGTCTTCTTGAAGATGAATATGATCATCATGTGCTTGGTATTTTTAATCAATTAAACACATTCTCTGAAAGTTCAAACTTGGTTAAAAGTGAAGAGAACCTTAAATTATTAAAAGATATATTTTTACTTACCGATAAACAAATAAAAGATGAAAAACTTATTCTAAGTTTGTATGATGCACTTTGCAATTCAAAAAAAATATATATGCATTTATCATGTTTATTAACGTCACGCGAATACTACATTACCGAAAAATATGATTTGCTTATTGAGGAGTTAGAAATTGGACACCTAATGAATCGGAAGCTTGGCCAACGTGGCGCGAATGTTTCAGGCGGTGAAAAAAACAGAATATGTCTTGCCAGATTTATTTTGCCGCAGAGCTCCGGTTTTTTTGTGCTTGATGAACCTCTTGTTAGTGTCGATGCAAATACTGAACATAAATGTAGAATTGTTCTAAAAAAATATTTATCCAGTCATGGCATTATTATTTCGCACAAACTTAATTTGATAAAAGATTTGGCGGATACAATAATGGTGCTGGATAATGGTGAAGTGGTTGCAAATGGCCAACATGATGAATTGATGAAAGAAAATGGATTGTATTCCGGTTTATATACTAATTTATTGAAATAAAAGTCTTTGCGTCTTCAAATTTATGGTACAGATAATAAACACCCCTAATAAATTTTATTTATATATGAATATATTATGATGCTCTTGTATGAACAGCATCATGTATGGCTTCATTCACGAATGCATTAAATGTTAAACCCTTTTCATTCGCCATCATCGCCGCTTCCTTGTGCAGTTCCGGAGAAATACGGACATTAAACGAACCTTTGAATGATTTTAAGGGTTGTTTTCCAACTTCAGCACAAAGCACAATATAGTCATCAACCGCTTCAAAAAATGATTCTTTTAACGATGTAACCGAATCACCTTCAAAAACGACCAAATCATTAATACCAAGAATTTCCCCAAAAAAACATGAATCCGGTTCAGAAAATTCAACGGAACCAATAAAGTCTTTATAACGCAAACGATTTTTAGTCATTGAAATACCCTCCATCAGGATCGCCTCAAAGCGCAGCAACGGCATCCAAGTCGTCTTGCACATTATATGTTGTTCCATTTACAAATACATTTTTTAAATGGGGTAGTGATGCAAAAAAATTTTTAAGTTCATCTTTAGAATATTTATTTCTAATCGTAGTGGCACCGGTTCCAAATGTTTTAAGATTGGGCATATCACGTAAAAACTTTATATCACTCATGGCAATACGCCCCAAGATACCGGAACTAATATGGAGTTCTTCTAATTGGGTCAATGCCGTTAGCGATGAATAATCTTCAATGCGTTTAAAATTTTCCACACCCAAAACCACCAACGATTTTAACGAACAAAGCGGTGCAATATCCCTGACTCCGGCACCGGATCCAATGTAAAGGGATTTAATTGCGTGTAAATTTTCAAGTGCCGATAAATCTTTATAATTGCCCCATTTTAAATAAAGTGATTCTAAATTTTCTTGGCGGCAAGCTGCGTCAAACAAACGTTGAGGAACGTGCGACACAAAACGCAACGACCGAAAGGCCTTTGTATTGGTTTGTAAAAAATCCAGCCAATCATTAAGGATTTTTCGTTGCTCTTTTGGGGTATAACCTTTTGGGGCATACCGACTATCAGGGAGCTGCGTGCATGCGATCACGATCCGCTCTTGTCCGCGATATTCATTAACTTCATGAACAATAGATGTAGGTGCATTTCCAACGTCTTCAATATAATCACACATACATGTCAACCCCCTTTGTGCTTATAACATTATTCCGCCATGGCGGCTTTTTTTGCGCGTTGCCGCATACCGGAATCCAAGATTTTCTTTCGGATACGCAGTGATGTGGGTGTGACTTCCACCAACTCATCATCGGTGATAAATTCCAAGCATTGTTCCAAGGATAAAATTTCTGCCGGCACCAGTCGGAGGGCTTCATCCGTCCCCGCAGCACGAATGTTCAGCAGCTTTTTTTGTTTGCAAATATTGACTTCCATATCACCCTGCCGTGCATTACGTCCAACGACCATGCCTGTATACACCTGCGTACCCGCCGTAATAAAGAGCGCGCCGCGTTCTTGTGCGTTGTACATGCCATAGGGAACAGCCTTGCCGGTTTCAAAAGAAATCAGAGAGCCTTGCGGACGTTCCGGAATGTCGCCTTTGTATGGCGCATACCCGTCAAAGAGCGTGTTCATGATACCATTGCCCTTTGTATCGGTCAAAAATTCGCTGCGGTATCCAATAAGTCCGCGTGACGGAATGGAAAAATCCAATCGGGTGTACCCGCCTTTTGACGGCACCATACCCAGCATCTCACCTTTGCGTGAACCAAGTTTTTGGATGACAACACCGGTATATTCTTCGGGCACATCAATGGTTACGGATTCCATCGGTTCATTGCGCACCCCATCGATGTCTTTGTACAGCACAGTGGGTTTGCTTACCTGAATTTCGTAGCCTTCTCGGCGCATGGTCTCAATAAGAATGGACAAATGCAGTTCACCGCGCCCGCTGATTTTAAACACATCCGTGCTGTCCGTATCATCGACGCGCAATGACATGTCGGTGTTCAGTTCTTTATACAAGCGTTCGCGAATTTGACGTGAGGTAATGTATTTGCCTTCTTGTCCCGCGAAGGGTGAATTGTTTACGATAAAATTCATTGCCAATGTGGGTTCCGAAATTTTACTGAACGGCAGTGCCACAGGGTTTTCCACCGAAGACAGTGTATCACCGATTTTGATGTCCGGAATCCCTGAAATCGCAATGATGGCACCCACCGTAGCGTCCGACACTTCTTCTCGATCCAGTCCCGTAAATTCATATAATTTTGAAACACGTACATTTTTTACCGTTTCCGGTTCATGAATATTGGAAATCGCCACCATATCATTTGTTTTCATGGTGCCGTTGATGACACGCCCGATGGCGATGCGTCCCAAATAGTTTGAATAATCAATGTTATAAATCAGTGCCTGCAAATCAGCACTTGAATCACCCACCGGTGCCGGAATGTATTTTATGAGCGCTTCAAACAGTGGTTCCATGCCGCGGCCTTCATCTTCCGGTTGATCAGATGCCCAGCCCTTTTTTGCGGAAGCATAAATAAAATGAGAATCCAATTGATGCTCTGTCGCTTCAAGTTCTAAAAGCAATTCCAGTACTTCATCCACAACCTCATCAGGGCGTGCTTCCGGACGGTCCACTTTATTGATGCACACCACCACCGGAAGTTCTAAATCCAATGCATTTTTTAAAACAAATTTTGTTTGCGGCATAGGCCCTTCAAAGGCATCCACCAACAACACCACACCGTCCACCATTTTGAGGACACGCTCAACTTCTCCGCCGAAATCCGCATGTCCCGGGGTGTCCACGATGTTGATTTTTGTATCGCCGTAAACCACTGATGTATTTTTTGCCAAAATGGTAATGCCGCGTTCACGTTCTAAATCACCCGAGTCCATAACCCGTTCTGCCACATTTTGATTTTGCCGAAAAGCACCGGATTGCCACAACAATTGATCCACCAAAGTGGTTTTTCCGTGGTCAACATGTGCGATGATGGCAACATTTCTTGTGTCCGTATAATTTTTCATAATCTCTCTTTTCTCTTTTTTGATGTAATTTTTATAAACCATAAAGCGCTTGCTTTGTTTTTATGTTAAGGCGATTTATTGACAAATGCTTGATATAGGGCATTAATGGCTTTTTCAAAATGCTCATTCTCCACACCCATCACCATGTTCACACCCCGAGGGGACATGGAAATCATTTGTATCTTGATTGATTCAAACCCCAGCGCCGTGAATGCGGTTGCACAGACGGCGGCATCCGCAACAATACCGCTGCCAACCACTGTGATGAGTGATAAAGTATTTGATGTGACTTCCGCACCTAAAACCGATTGCAAATGTTCTATAAGTTCTTCTAAATGGTCTTCCACTTCTTGTTGTGCGACGATGATGCCCACATGGTCAATGCCGGTCGGCGTATGTTCAATATTGATTTTATACCGCTCAAATATTTCCAGAACACGGTGCAAAAAGCCGACTTCCGTAGACATGCTGTATTTAAAAATATTTATGGACACATAATCTTTTTTTCCGGATATCCCCTTAATAGACGGCATTGTTTCACCGGCGGCATCCGAAACAACCGTTCCCGCTGCATCCGGAGCGTTTGTGTTCATAATGTGTATAGGTATTTGAAGGTCGCGAATGGGATAAATCGTTTCTTCATGCAGCACACTCGCACCCATATAAGACAACTCACTCAGCTCTTCATAAGACAATTGCGGCACGGTCACCGGATGATCCACAATCCGCGGGTCTGCCATCAAGACACCATTAACGTCCGTCCAGTTTTCATATTTGTCCGCTTCAAGGCATCTGGCAACAACTGCCGCCGTGATGTCACTGCCGCCGCGGTTGAGGAGCTTAATCTTACCGCTGGTGTATGCACCGTAAAAACCCGGAATGACCGCACCTTTAAAGGATGACTTTGTTTTTAAATGCGTGAGCGCACTTTGTACATTGCTTCGGCATGCATCCAAGTCGATGCTGCCCTGCGCATGAAATACGATTATATTTTTAGCGTCAATAAATTCAAACCCCAAATATTCTGCCATCAATTTTGCGGTTAGGTATTCACCACGACTCACCAAGAAATCCGAATCAATTTTTTCCGACATTAAACCTTTTTTGATGCCGTCAAGTTCCGATTCAATATCATAGGTTAAATGCAGCTCATTTTTAATCGCGACAAAGCGGTCGGTGATAACATCCCACAGATGGTCATAATTGACCCCATGTTTGATGTGTGCCGCAATCAGATACAGCATATCCGTAAGTTTATTATCATCCGCTTGACGCTTGCCCAGTGCAGAAACCACCACAACACACCGCTGCGGATCCGTATGAATAATCTGTTTTACTTTATTAAACTGAGTCTGTGACGACAGTGATGAACCGCCAAATTTTGAAACAATCATGTGAATCCTTCCTTAGAACCAATATTTACAATCCCTGCATGTTCTCCAGCATGGAAGTATATGTGTCCGCACGCCGAATAAGTTTCAGCGCACCCGATGATGTAATGAGCACCTCTGCCGGGCGCGGGCGCAAATTATACTGAGAACTCATCGAATAGCCGTAAGCACCCACATCCAACACCCCAAGCACATCATCATTTTTAAGCATTGGCAACCGACGCTTGGCGGCAATGTAATCTCCTGATTCACACTGGTCCCCGACCACATTTATAATCTCTGTTGCGCGCGCATCTTTAACATAAACCTCAACATCATGATGAGCATCATACAGCGCCATTCGCGCAAACACAGAAAAACCCATATCCGTACCCGCATATTTATTGGGCCCAACATTTTTAACGGCATGCACCGTGCCCAAGAGCACACCGCATTCTGCGGCGATATACCGCCCCGGCTCAATCATGCAGATTAATTCTCGTCCATACTTTACATTAAAATGCGACATTTGTGCATCAATGGCAAGCCCGACATTCACAAGGCTTTGATGCCGTTCGCCCTCTTGTTTGTGGTACGGAATGTAAAAACCGCCGCCAAAATCCACAAACTCAAGTTGTTCAAACGACAATGCCAGATCGAGCAGCGCGCGAATGCCTTCCAGATAATGCGCTTCAACATACTGCGAACCGATGTGATGGTTGATACCCACGAGTTTAAGTTGATGCATCGCAAGCAATTTTTTGACATCATTAATCAAATCAAGGGTTATGCCAAATTTTGTATCATCGCCGCCGGTGACTACTTTGGCATGATGGCCTGCGCCAATGCCGGTGTTAAAGCGCAGTGCAATGCGTGCGCCGGGAAACATCGAACCAAAAGTATTCAGCTGAGACAAAGAATCCACGGACAACAAAACATGGTTGTCAACGGCAAACCGCATCTCCTCCGGTGAAATATTATTGGCGATAAACAGTATCTCTTCCGGCAAAAATCCGGCGGCAAGTGCCATAAGCACCTCGCCTTGACTGCTTGCATCAATGCACAAACCTTCTTCACGTGCAATTTTTAACAAACTTAGATTGCTGTTTGCTTTCATTGCATAATTTACCCGAAATTTATGATAGGTCGCCAACGCTTTCATTTCATGGCAACGTTTGCGAAAAATATGTTCATTGTAGACATACAAAGGGGATCCAAATTGTTGCACCAAAGCATTTGGGTCGTGCCCCATAAAAAAATTCCAATTGTCTGTAACTTGTGTCATTGAATGTGTCCCCTTACTGTGTAAAATTTCCTTTGGCTTTTTCCATATCAACAACCGCATCGCTGTCTTTTATTTTTGCAACCGGTTTTGCTTTCGGCGGCGGTTTCATTGTTTCGCCACCATCCATCGGTTGCTGCCATTTACGCATCTGCCGCAAGTATTTCGCTTTATCAATTTGATCTTGATGCTCCAGCGATTTGTCGCCGGCAAGACCTTCCAAATGATGCACCAATTCATGATGCAATACATGCTTCATCTTTTTACGAAAATATTCATCGGTGCGGTGTCCATATAAATGCATCAATGAACCATAGTGTACGGTAATATAACGGCCCATCCCATATGGCTGATAATGATAACGTCCAAGAATAATTAATCCGGATTCATCAAAAATCGCATCTTCAAGCAAACTCACACCCATATTCAGGCCTTGAAAAATTTCATTCGGCAATTCGGCAATTAATTCATCCAAAACCAATTGCGCTTCTTCAAATGTATACATAACACACCTCCATGACGTTTTATTATATATCAACAATGAATTTCTTGCAAAAGCTGAAATATTTTTCAAACAGCTATTGACTTATGCGTACTATGCTATATAATACACTTAACACGAAAGGAGGCGGGACATGTTTACGGTGGATTTGAAAAACCGAACACCGATATACGAACAAGTAATTCACAACTTAAAACACCTCATCATTACAGGGGTATTAAAAGAAGATGAAAAAGCACCGTCTGTGCGAGAGCTGGCGAAACTGCTTTCAGTCAACCCCAATACGGTACAAAAAGCATACAGAGAACTGGAAACACATGGTTATTTGTACACCGTCATTGGACAGGGTAGTTTTATTGCAAAGTTGCCGGAAGCGGCACACCGCGAAGAGGTCAATGCATTGTTTGAAAAAATGCGCCCATACATTTGCGAATTGTTAATCCGCGGCGTGACACATCATGAAATCATTGATTTTATTAAAAACATAAAGGGGGATACCAACCGTGGTCAACATTGAAGGGCTGAAAAAAGGCTTCGACGGATTCGTTGCCCTAAATGGGCTCAACTTGCAGATTAGTAAAGGTTCCATTTATGGATTGGTCGGTGTAAACGGTTCCGGAAAAACCACCGTGATTAAACATCTTGCCGGAGTCTACACACCCGATGAAGGCAGCGTAACCATTAACGGAAAACCGGTGATGGACAATGCCGCCTGCAAAGCATCCATCGGTTATGTATCGGATGAGATGTACTTTTTTCAAAGTTATCATATTAAAAGTTTGCGAAAATTTTACAAAAACATGTACAGAACATGGGATGATCTGCGTTTTGATGCCTTGATTCAGCTTATGGGACTGGATACATCACGGCGCGTCGGACGGTTCAGTAAAGGCATGCAAAAACAAACAGCTTTAGCACTGGCACTGTCGATCAAACCGGACTTCTTATTGCTGGATGAACCCATTGACGGATTAGACCCCATTGTCCGCAAAAATATTTTTGATTGGATTATCGGCGATGTCGCCGAACGCACAATGACCGTGCTGATTTCCAGCCACAACCTTAAAGAGATGGACGGCATTTGTGATACCGTAGGGATTATTAAAAACGGTAAAATGCTGTTGCAATCGGATTTGGATGAATTAAAAACCGACATGGCAAATAATCCGGCATTCACCCATTTGCCGCCATCGCTTGATGAGATCTTTATTTATGCATACCGGCAAGACGGTAATACAAACGACAATCACCAAAAAGGAGGTGCCATCCATGAATAAAGCGCTCTATCTTGAACAACTCAAACGCTTTTGGGCGATTCCGGTGTTGATGCTGCTCGCATACATTGTGTTTGCCATTATCCCATTATTGTCCGCCATCAATGATGCCGCCGTAATGACACCGGCATCGCTCATGTCCATGCATGGATGGGGGTTTACATTTACAGAAGATATTGCACTCATGTCTTCCATTTTGTCCATGCGGCATTTTCCGGTACTCGTCATTGCCGTTGGCGCACCTTTACTGGTGGTGTTCTGTGTCATGGGTATGTTCTTTAATACAAAAAGCAATGCCTTTTATTACGCACTGCCCATGAACAAACGACAACTCATCACCACCAACGCGTTGGCCGGCATCACATTATTGCTCATTCCTGCAATCGTCTTTGCCATTATTTTATGGGCGATTCCGCTTACCACACCCACCGAAATAAACAACATCAGATGGTGGTCCTTTGCCGGTTTTGATCACAATCAGCAAGGCATCATGCCGACCATATTCGGCGTCACCGTTATTGAGCATGGCGAGGTGATGAACACACTGCACATTGTTTTGGGATTCTTGATTCGTCTGACCATCATCAAAATATTTTATTTTGCTGTTTTTTGGCTGGCGTTTTCACTGGCGGGCAATGGGATTGTCGGCATTCTCATCTCCGGACTCTTGCCGCTCATCCCCGTTTTGATAACCGGACTCATCCAGCTTATTTTCAATTATTATGTCTTTGGATTTATAATGAACATGAATGTATCCAGAATATTATATCTTTCCAACCCGGCAACATGGGGGATTTGGATACAAAGCGCACGCTTCAATGACGCTACTTATTTAATCATCATTTTTATTGTTTATGCGCTATTGACCCTCGCCGCACTCGCTGCCGCGTTCTTTGTCAGTTGCATCAGAAAGCCGGAACGCACCGGAGATTCAGTGGTATTCTTACCGGTAAAGAAAGTGCTCATCTTCATCGTTGCGCTCACATGCATGATTTTACTGGGTGGCATCATGAACCTATCAATACCAACAGCATGGTCCATGTATTTAGGGTTTGTTTTGGGATTCATCATTGGATACATTATTGCGCAAATGATTGCCGAAAAAACATTAAACATTCTTTATCAGCTTAAATACATCGTTGTTTATGGCGGAACGGCACTGGCATTATTTTTAATTATGCTTGTGTTCACACAGTTTGGCATGAATTTTTTTACGCAGCAGATACCCCATCACGATGAAGTTATGGGTGTATATCTGTCAACGGATCAATACTGGAGATTTAGAGTTTCAGAGCCAAATCAAAGCGGGGATGCCTTGTGGA